>UETR01000012.1_pt1 | contig 138677 bp, 111 predicted proteins | sample 1817881 | NCBI WGS metagenome assembly UETR01 (sample SAMEA4730918, study PRJEB27012) | Candidatus Amarolinea aalborgensis | place: Denmark | collected 2014-01-09
GTGGTGGCTGGGTGGCAGATGCTCGAGCAGCGCGGAAATGATCTTGATCGCTTTTCCTTCGGCTTCCACCATCCACGCCACATCGCCATCTTTCAGGCGCTTGACCCGCTCTACCTCGAAGTAGCCGCGTGGGTTGTCCGCATCAGCCTGGCGAATCGCGTCGGTCATTGCGGTCAAGCCGCCGGCCGCCAGCATCTGCATCATCATGGAGGTGCCGGAGCGCGGCAGGCCGGAAACAACAGTCACATAGGTCAACGGAGCCGCCGGTGACGGCGTCTGGTTTGGGTTCTGATTGGAATTCATCCCTGGCAGTCCTTTTGGTAACAGGTCGCCACAAAGACGCGGCTGCATGAGCGGCGGTCTCACGCCTTTCTCTCCGTGAGTCAAGATCAGTGTGGCAAACCACTGGTTGGCGGCATTGTAACACACGCCGCTTGTGGCACAAAAAATACCTCCTGCAAACGGCTGCTTACAGGAGGCATCGGTATCTAGCGTGGGGACGGGGAGAGACGCATCAGGACGCTGGCGTGGGCGCGGCCTGCGGGGTTGGCGTCGCGCCAGTTTCAATCTGGATCAGGGCCTGCTTGAACTGCTCATACGGCAGCGCGCCCGGAATGCGGGTGCCTTGGCCATTCTTGATCAGGAAGAAGTTGGGTGTGCCGCGCACCTGCGCTTGCTGCCCCAGGTTCAGTCCATCCTGCACCTTCGCTTCCATCTGTCCCGAATCGAGGCAATCGTTGAACTTGGCCGTGTCGAGGCCCAAGTCTTTGGCGAAGGTCTTGAAGATTTCTGGAGCTTCGGCCTTGCCTGACCATTGCGACTGCTTGGCGAACAGCACATCGTGCATTTCCCAGAATTTGCCCTGGTCGGCCGCGCACTCGGAAGCCTCCGCCGCCTTGGGCGCTTGCGGATGAATGGGCAGTGGGAAGTGAATGAAGACCACCCGCACCTTGTCGGTGGCAATCCATTCCTTGTCAAGCAGCGGTTCTGTCTGCTCGAAGTGCTGCAAGCAGTAAGGGCATTGGAAGTCAGAGAATTCAATGATCAGGATCGGCGCGTTGGGGTTGCCCCGATGATGATAACCGGTATAGGTCAGCCCGGGACGCGCGGGATCTTCGGCAAAGGGATCAACACCCTCCGGCAGGGGCGTCGCGGTCGGCGCAGGGGACTCCCCGGCCTGCGCCTTCTTGATGGTCTGTTGGAAAACCTCGAACGGCTGCGCGCCAGAGACAAACCAGTATTGATGAAGAAAGCCGCGTTCCTGTGATGCCCTTCTGCACGCCTTCGGCCTTATCCTGGCTGGACCGGCGGGCGAATTCAATAACCAAGGCAGGCGGTTGAACGCCGCTGCACAGGCCCAGATCACGCATAATTTGAACAGGTCAACTGCCCCAGCCCTGCTGGCCCAGCGCTCGTTGTGCAGGAGCAAAGAGCTCTGATGCACACTACTGCTTTTTTTGCAAGCCGGCGCAGTGTGTGGCCCCAGCCGCCTTTTCGGCCTGTGGCATCGCTACCTGTACAGTAAATCCTGAACACGTGCTTCGACCAGGCCAGTCTTGACATATTCGATCTTCGATCAGCGTATAGGTCTGGCGACATGGCGTGAGCAGAAGGGCACCCGACACCCGAATACTCGATCGTTCACCGGCGCATTAGGATCGCTGCGCAACCAATCGCCTTCGTCTGGCCCTTCGGTCATTGCCGCGATTGCCCACCGGATTTGTCACCACGCTGGCCGGCGGCCGCGCCGCTGGTTCTGGCTGATTGCTGCTGGTGGCCGGTGCGGTCGTCGCCGTATCGGTCACGGGCTTTGGTTGCCTGGTTGCGCAAGCCCTGAGGACTGAAGAGAAGCCCCGGTCACAAGAAACCATCCCGGCAATGCTGAGAAAGCTGGAACCATCGTTCTGGCGAGAGTTATCTTCCCTTCTGCCACCACCGGCTGCCGCGCAAGCCGATCCGGTCTGGTGCAATTAAAATGAATCACCGCCTTTGACCCTGTGCAGGATGCAGGCCACCCGCAAACGATTTTATCGGCAGCTATTTGGGCTTTGTCCTCGTTACAGTAGACTCCATCATACACCGCGGCTGATGGCACGGACCATGATACCTACAGGAGGCGCAGAAGGCCATGACCACGACTCCCTGCTCTCGTGCTTCATCCTAACGCAACGCACCGGCTATCCTCGAGACGCAAAACGCCGGATTACCCAGTTGTACGCCGACATACGCCCGCCGCCCCAGTACGGTGATGGGCGTGCGCTAGACGCTGGCCATGGTTGCGCCGCCTACGGCGCCGAGACTGCGCGCGGTCGGGCCCGGCGGAGGAAGGGCGCGCGCCAGGGTCTCATATCGTTTCGATTTTTCACGGCGGATGACATCCGGCCATTGATTGGACATAGCTACCAGCGCCAATTTACAAATCCGTGAGATCTGGTTGCAGGTGCGCCCAGCCGCTGCACCGGCCTCTTATCAACTCTGCCCTGGAACCGGATGAGCGGGTCTACTTAGCTGCATCGGCGGCGTGCGTTCACTGTGATCCCCCAATATCGATCTAAACCGCTAACCAGGCCGGGGTTTGAGGTGCACACGTGGCTGGAATGTCTATCCGGTTCGGCAAGGTTACTGCTGCCGTCTGATGTCAATTCCAAGCCGATGTTCATGCAGTTCAGAGTTGTGCTGTGAGCAGGAAACAGTGGGATTGCGACTGGCTCCGAGGGCCTGTGTACGAGTTATCTACGGCATGTCCGGGGTCATCGGGCTGCCGAGCGCCGGGCGTGTTGTATATTCGCCGCATCTGCTGCTGCACTACTACCTGGATGGACTGGCACCTGGACTGCTGTGCGCTACGCTTCTTCGTTTTTTTCATGGTATCCGGCGACGCAGTGATGCTTTTACCGCGGCTAACCGTGCGCTGGTTCGAGCTGACGCAGCCTGAATGGTAGCGCCGCCAGGTGACAGCCCCAGGGGAGCATTTCATTCACCAATTCAGGCGCCAGGCTAGCCTGGCCTGGTGCCCGCGCAGCAAAAATGGTCTATCGGCGTGATGCGGCATGGTTTCGGTGGCCCAACACCGACGGGTATCGGTCCCACTGGTCAGGATTCAGCTGGCTGGAAGGTGCCAGGGGCTGATTGACATGATTGCCCCCCATACCTACGGCAGCATTCTTGAAGCCAGCGGCCAACACCCCGCACTTCGAGCAGTGGTGGCCTATGCGGCCCAGGCGGAGAGAGCAATGCGCCGTCTGGCTGCGGGATTGGGCGAGGTGATTGATGTCGGTGATCCGCCGCCGCATTGACATCGGCACGCACAGCCGCCGCCTGCCAGCTATTTTTCAAGCGGCCTTGCCCGGATCCAATCAACAAGTTGGGGAGGCGGCCTGCGCCAGGGGTCAGCATCGACGGCCGCGCTCGTACCCGTCCACTCTCGGCTGAGGTCATTGTGGTTACCGCGTTTGCGGTGGAACCAGATCACCGAGGATCGAACCGTCGTTCCGACAGAGCAGAGTGCATGTCTTCACGAACAGGAGCCAATGAGCGGTCATTCTGGCGGCCCGTGGTATCCATCGCCCGATCACCACCGATCCTCTGCGCGACCTGATGCCACCCAGAGTCGGGATTCACCAGCATCACTGAATGGCTTTGATAAGCAATGGACGAAACGTCGGGTACTGCACTTCTGCTGTTTGAGCGTCGGCTACCTACGACTTTGATGGTAGATCGGATCATGAGAGTCCAACGCTCGATGTGCGGATCCGACATATGATCAGCAGCCCGCCACCCAGCGGACCGGTCAGGAAGCCTGATTTCCATGTTTGCGTTGAGGCCTGAAATTAGCATCAATCGCAAATGACGTACAGATCGGGGATGGAAACCATCCCTTTCTCAATTCCGCGACGATAACGTCTAATCCAGTAAGAGCACGTCCGTGACTGCCGCGCGCCCAGGATGAAGCGTAACCTGCTGTCTCTCTCTTGAGCCAGCCGCTAACTTACCAGTGCCTCAGGAATTCTTCGTGCGCGATCCTACGAACAGGTCAATAATGAGTTCAGGCATCGAGCACCCCCCGCAGGATCAGCGTCGAATAGTCCATCCTCGCCGCCGGCCGACAGAGTGTTCCTGGTCTCTTCATCCTGAAAGTATCCGGTGACGTCAAAGGCGATATGGGTGCCCTGATCCCGGGTTCACTGCAACAGGCCAATATCCCGGGTTTTCCTGCCCGAACACTTTTGGCGCCAAAACAGCGCCGAATGGGTGAGCCATGATCAATCGCTGCCCTGATCGAGTGACGAGTGAAGTAAGCAGGTCGGCGATGGTTCCAGCCGACGTGATGTACACCCGTTCTCCGGTTCCTCGAAGCCACCCAGTGATCCGCCCCGGCGATTGACGACGATGCATAGCGCCAGCACGCGCAGGGTGCCCCGGAGATAATGCGAGAGAGAATGTCCCTGTCTTGCAGCGAAACGACGATGTCCAGGTGCCGCGACGCGTCGAGATCAACGAAAACGCCTTCCACCGTCGGGAATGAGCGTGCAGCAAAAGCGGACAAACCGCCCGGAAATGTTTCTGATGCTCTTTCTCCTCTTCCGGTAGAGGAAGGGTGCGATATTCCACCTAGGACGCTGATGTCTTGACGTTATTGGCAGCCTGCACGGCATTGCAACATGCATTTGGAGCAGTAATAGGTGCGCGCCAGCCGAAGAATTCTGGCGACATCGTTCGACGCCCTGATACCTGGGGCGCTGCCCACCGGGTCGGAGAGAAAGAGTGATTGAGTCCGACTGGCTCCGTGCGAGGGGATGCGGTTTGCTTTTTTTGCGACGAATCCGAGTGCGTGTTTTCTGACCTGTTTGACGAGTGCGTTGCCTCGACACCCGGTGCTTTGTCATTGAGCCAGGTACTCATCGGCCACGGCGATATTGCGCGGCTCTGATTTGGACGCTGATTCGATATCTGAAAACCGCCCTTTATCGACGGCGAGCAAGGCCCAACTGGAACCAGCCGATGCCGGGCGAGAAGTCAGCCAGTCCGCTGGTTGAAAGGTGAATGCCTCGACAGGGTAGCTGCGGATCGATCCGAAGGCATCGGAAGGTGCGATTGGCCAACTGCGAAAGCGCCTGTACAGCATCTAAGAAGTTGGGATTTTCCGTACGCATTCGGCCTAAAGGAGGAACATGACGCGGCAGGCTTAACCTCATGATGCAGAGATTTGGAAGCCTGAATCGTAATCTGTTCCCAACATGGGTTATCCTTCACAAGAAGAAAAAAATGGCCTATCTTTACCACGCATTCGTCGCCGACGACTTCTGATCGAGGAGTCTATTGCTCTCTTTGTATATCCTACTCATACCGAAGGATCCAGGGAGTAATCTGGAAGAGCGGGCGTCATTCAATAGATCGGTAAGTAACGATCCAATTCACCTCGGCTGGACGGTGCGGCGATATCGTCCCACCCCGCTGGTCTGGCTTCGATGTAACGCTCGAACAGGTGCGTTTACCTGGATGACCCTATCGCGCTCGGTGCTCTCCAACGCCCTCATTCCAACGACCGCGTGGCATGGCCGGAGGTTGCGCTGCGCCACCTACGTGGCACAGATTCTCTTCGGCCAATTCGGGCGGCGTCAGTTTGTGCTGAATGCCATCCAGCCCGGCTGGTCAGCATGACAGCAAACGCCAGGTAGGGTCTGCGGCCGGATCAGGCAGCGTTTCGATGCGCGGAAGAGGCGTTTCAGCCTGCCGCGTTGGCACCCGAATCAGCGCGGAGCGGCTGGTGCGTTTCCAGGTGACAGGTCAGCCCGGGAAGCCTGGCACCAGACGTCAGTAGGAGCTGACCAAGCGGTGCAATGATGGCGCCGCGAGCGCCTGCGCGGTTCGAACTGGCTTGGCGACAGTTGGTGAGCCGTCTGGACAATACTGGTTGCTCGGCCATGGTGAAAAAAGATTCTTGCCTGTCTTAGTCGGTAAGGCTCGTGTGGTGCATCCCAGAGCCGTTACGCTGCTGATGGGCTTGGGCATGAACGTGTAACAAACCGTTGTGTTGGGCACTGCCTTCAGCGTCGTGCGCAGCGTGATGACATTGTCCGCCGTGCGTATAGCATGGTCATAGCGGGAAGTCAATTCCTGCGCTGGCCGACCGCCACCTTCGGCGATGCGTCGCCTGACCTCGATGCCGACCGCTCTGCGGGCTTCCACCATTTGGCGGCGCAATGCCAGGCCAAACCGGTGCTGACATCGAAATAGCCTGATCGTGGATTATCGCCAGGCGCCATCGGCCCTGCGGCTCAGCAGGAAAACCCGTTCCGGCCCTGCCAGATTTAGCTCAGCGCGGCTGCTTCTCGGCCAATGCCCGTTTGAGCATTATAGCGCGGATCGCCGGTGAAGGCGAGCTGTTGGGCATGGTGCACGTCGCAGATGACGTGCGCGGTGGTGGAGGACTGCTTTCCCCAGGAATGACTGCAAATGTGCCTGCGTCCGCACCAGGCATTATCGCTCGGCCAGCGCGCGAAGCGCCCCCCGATCGTGAAGAGCTGTCGAACCAGATGCCGGTCTACCGGTATGCCATTGTGACGCCGGGATTGCTTCACCCGTTTGACGATGCCAACCGACGTCGCCGCTGGAACTGAAGGTTGATGAAGTTGTCCCGCTGCGTCGCCATTATTCCTTACTGACCCCGCTCGGCCTGGGCCTGACTACACCGCCATGCGCGCAAACTCTATTTTGCCACCACGCAGCATACCGAGCACGTTGCGCCAAACCAGCAGCAAACCAACTGAGGAAACAGATCTGATGATCGGGGCAACTGCAATAAGCGGCGGTCAGGCCGCACGGCGGCAATGCCCCTGCGGAGGCTGGCAGCGGCGAGATGCACGCGGTTGTTCAGCCAGGCAATACTTCAGGAGACGCACGGTTTCTCTACGTCTCTTGGTGATTCCAGGCGGTTCGGTGGTGGGCTGGTTGGCGGTGATCACCCCAAACGTTGCAGGCCATACTCACCGATAACGCAGGCGCCTTGTCCCAGGCGTAGTCCACTGCCAAACATGGTGCGGTCCGTTAATACACCGTCAGGCACTACCAGTTGGGAGGAACCACTCATTCGTGCATGCCGCTGTGCGCCAGCTGTCAATGCCACTCCTGCGCGTATGTCGTTGTAGATGAACACGACGCTTTGATGCGGGCGTTGCGCACCAGATCAAGCGAGCCAATCGCGCTCAAACTGATAGGTGCGCCACGAGTCGCTCTGGAAAATCCGTCGGATTGAAAGGCACCTGCACCAAGGAGCAGCTCTTAGGTGGCCGGACTGCAACAAGCCCTTGTTCCAGCCAATAGCGCCCGTAGAGGTACCCAGTTGTCGCCGCCGAGCATGGATTTTCCAGCCATCAGTCGTCTACGTTGTCACGCTCACCGCGCGCATCAATCAGAGCGATCCCGACCGGCCCTAGGCGGCAGTTTCTTTTGCCAGACGCCAGGTGGACGGTACAGCAGAGGGGAAGAACTCGGTGACGACTGGCTACATAGTTCACGCCAAAATAGCCTTGTCTCTCGTCATTGCGCCTATAGTCATGATCGTCCCACATGTGCGCCACCAAGCAGCCAAGACATCGGGTGACCAGTCGCCATGTTTGACTGTTGATTGTAAAGTATCTCTTGAACATCTGGCGTTTATCTTCCAGGCTGTGCGGTCTACGATGGTCGAAATCGCCGCTGATGACCCGGCCTGTGTCGCAAGCTACCACCGGTATGTAAGCAAGGTGTTGGTCGGTGGATGGGTGCTGTGTTCCAGGTCGCGTGCCGGTCAGGTAGACGATCTCGACTCGCGTGTATTGCGGGGAAGGTGCAGGTCTTCTGACTGGTTAAGCGACCTGCTGACCAGCACCTGCAGATAATAGGCAGGCCGGTTGTAAACTGAGAGGGAATCAGCGGTGAGGAAATCAATTCTACGGCGTGGCAATGATAGGCGCGGTTTAAACGGCGATCGCCTACGTCTGAGAGTCGTGGCACGCCCAATCCTGCACGGCCGCCGCCGCGCTGAACGTAATGCAATAAAAAACGGTCGCTGTGTTGTCCGTGACAGCGCCTGTGATCGCCCATGGGGTAATAAGAAGCGTCGTTGGAGGTACTTTCGCTAGGCAGGGGAAACCAACGCCTGGAATGGCTGACCGGTTATGGCGTGGGGGGGCACCGGCGACGCAGCCGTGCAGGGACGAGGCGTACCAAAGTCAACAGCCAGGAAGGAAGATGATTATGCCTGGGTGATGCCGCCGTCAGGGGATCGCGTAAGCGCGGATCGTGCGTGCAGGCTTCTACGGTGGCAGTTCGTTTGAAAACGTAACGCCGCTTGGGATAGGGACGTACGGGCGGCTGAAGTGGCTTCCGGCAGTAGGAGTTTTCGCCGCCAGCCGGACAGCGCCCAGCACAGGCGTCCTGCCTGCCGCATGAATCGGCGCTGCGCCTGTGCGTTTGCTTAACGGGTAGATACGCTGCGTCGCTAAGAGGCTGTGGTATCGAGTTGAGCCAGACTTCCGGAAGTCCAAAGACCGGAAGTCTGAGACCTGGAAATCTTTGGCCAACTAATTTTACTGGCGGTTGCGTCTGGAAGGCGAAAATCAACCGCCCCCGCGCAGCAGAACTGCTGCATGGGCTTTTTTCGCAACAGGAGGATGCAAGATGATGCGTCGAAATTGACCTCATGACCCCTGATGGTCGCATCTGGCAGTACGTTATGCCTGGCCTGCCCACCCCACGAGATGGCAGGCAAACCCCGCCACCGGCAATCAAAGTGGGAACAACGCCGCTGGCAACCAGCCGGCCCCAACGCCGCGGGCAACCAGACTGTTTCCACCACGGGCGACTGTGCCCGCGGTTTGATCACGTCATCGGTACGAAGTCCCGGATGCCGGCCGCGGTGGCAGCGACCGTGCGCTGGTTCCAGCGCCGGTCGAGTGGCGCGACGACAGCGGCAGTATCGGGGACGCAACGTAACTCCAGCCTTTACCGCAGCGATCTCGTGCTATCGCAGATCGGCTACCCAACGCGCCGGGCCGATCTGGCGCCGCAGGAAGCGGTCGATTGCGGGTTCAAACGGTGCCGGGTGGCTTCCAGGATCGTGCTGGCGCAGCCAGATACCGCGCTCCAGCCGCTCCATATGTTCTGGATCGAGGCCCTGGACGGCAACAGCAATACGACCCTGGACGCGGGTTGCAGGGGCAGTCAGCGACGGGCGGCAACACTGCCATTGACGAGCTAACCACGCCCAGCGGCGGGCTGGCCCAAAGGTGACGCTGATGCAGGAGGATACGCCGAACCAGTTCTCTTCTGGCGTCGCTGGCGTGACCTGTCCAAGCTGACCCCCCCCCCCCGGCCCAGAAGTGGTACCCGTGATGCTGGGAACCTCAAGCTCACCGAATAGAGCCACGAATATCCCGTACAGGAAACCTCCTGTTCCGGCAACTGCCAGAGCTGGGACGTTTGTTGTCAGGCAGATGGCGACCCGGGAAACCATCTGCACGGGCCATTCGAAAGAGAACTTCCTCTTCCGCTGTGCGGAGAGGAGAAGGGTCGGGGATGAGGAGGTTGCTGGCGTCCCTCAGCCATTGAGGGCTGTCGAAGCAGCAGGCCAGCGCGTGACTGCGCCGTTACCAGCATGGTGAGCGACCGGTAGGGCTGATTGGGGCTGGGATGTACTGCACGAGCTGACTACACATCGTAGTTGTAGGCCTGGAAGCGTACCGGATCGAACTGGAACCACGGGGCCGCCGCTGGAGCCGCCGGTCAGATCGCCGCCGATGCCGATCGGATTAGGCGAAGGTTATCGGTCTGATGCTTGCGCGTGACGCGGCACCAGGTGCAGATACGCCCGCAAACGGTGCGGCCTGGCGGATAGCCAAAGTCCATCCAGTGCAGACGCATATGCCTGCCAGGCTTCTCCAGTAACCCACCGTGCTGCCGGGCTGATGTTGTACAAGCGGTGGTCATTGATAATGACGGTCGGCGTCGTAAGCGATGGAATTGCTGGTGCCGAAGCAGGCGGCCGCGACAGCCGCGCCGTACTCAGACCAAACCCGTAGGCGCTGAAAAGCTGGTTGGTGATAGGCCGGCACGAACACCCAGTTCGAGTGCCACGTGTGACAGGGTGTTGTCAGAGCTGCGGCCGGGCCGTCCAGACCATGCGATTGTAGCCCACCGAACCAGAAAGCAGACGGTTGTAGCCGCCGGATAAGAAACCCTTGCCCAGGGTGCGGAAACGGATAGACCTCGGTGGTTCCAGGGCACGCCAAAGCGTGGTAGGGCGGTGGATACGAATAGCCGGTAGGCGATTTTGCCGCTGACGCCGATGGCTTCTGCCTTCGGCTACAGGGCGTCTGCCTCGCGCGCCGGTAGGGGCCGCCATACCTGAAGCGGCCCGCCACGGGTCAACGGCCCGTTCGGTTCAGCCGGTTTCCATCCTTCAACGGCATCGCACGCCCAGGGAATCGCCTCGCCATCCTTCCGTTGTCCACAGCACCTCTGCGGTCTGTTTCCGACCGGACCGCGGTTGAATCCAGGCGATCTGCGGCGGGAGCTTTATGCAACTGCTTCCGTCGGTGAGCCATTAATACGCCGATCAGTAATGAGGCTGACTGGCGACGATAACCGGTATCTCCCTCATTGCACCTTTCTCCTGACCGACATGAGACGACGTCGGAACGGCAGCGCCTGCGCTGCCAGGGTGATGTGGACAGCGATGCAACGGTGATGCAGGCAACCTACCTTATCACGGACCGCATCCGTAGTTTAGCACATAAACGGGGCGCGGTCAATGGCCTGAAAGTAGTATCGGGACAACTCGCTGTGGAAAAAGAAGGTCGTCAGAGCAGCTGTTGCACTTTGAAGGCAACTTGCAGCATCAGCCGCACCTCCGGGTCGTCCAGGTCATGCCCGATGATGGCCGCGATGCGCTCCATGCGGTACAGGAGGGTGTTGCGGTGCAGAAAGAGGGTTTCGGCGGTGCGGCTGAGGTTGCCGTGATGCGCAAAGTAGGCCGCCAGCGTCTCCACCAGGCTGGTCTGCTGGCGCGCGTCGTAGGCCGTCAACGCGCCGAGGGTTTCTTCGTAGAACTTGCGCAGGACATCGCCGCCCTGCAGGGGCAGCAGCAAACGAAACAGTCCCATGTCGCCGTAGTAGCTGACGGGGTCAGCGCCGCGAATCCGCTTGCTGAGCTGCAGCGCCTGTGCGGCCTCGTTGATGGACTGAATCAGGCCCGCGGCCCCGTCGCCGGAACGGCCCACGCCAATGCGCAAGGGCACCGTGGGCAGCTGCGCGACCAGGCGTTCGTGCAGCGCCGTGGCCAGGCGTCGGCCGCGGCGGGCCGGTTTGCCAGGCCCCATCCCACAGAGGATGAGGATATCGCCGGTTTCCTCATCTGGCACCACCAGGTTGGCGACGCGGCGTTGGCGCAGCTCCGCTTCCACCAGCTGCGCGCAGCGGTGCAGCAGCGCCATGGGGATGGGTTGATCCGATCCCAGGCAGAAAGCGACCTGCCGGCGATCCAGCTCATAGCTCCACTGCAAACCGCGCTGCGCCAGGCTGATCGAGCCTGGCTCCGCGGCGGCCAGCAGGTCGTTTACGAACTGGCGCCGCCGGCTCAGCTCACTCGCGCTGATCGTCTGCCGCCGGCCTAATTCCAGCGCGCACGTCAGCGCGCCCCGTTCGGCCACCAGCTTGGAGACATCGTCTACATCATCGCCTGACGCAAGCGCGGACAAGGCGCCGTAACGCTGTTGGCTGCTGGTAATGATGACAACCCAGCGGCTGCCGCGCTGGCCCGGCAGCGGCGCCAGGTAAGGCGCATCGTCAGGGCGCTCGCGCAGCAGGCGGGCCGTCTCTGCGCCCAAATCGGCCAGCAGTCCCTCGTCCGGCCCGCGGCCGCCCGGCGCGGCCGCGGCCAGGAGGTCTCCCAGCAGGCCGTGCACGGTAATGGCGCAGTTGGCGTGACGCGCCAGGGCCTGCGCCATTTGATCGAGCGAGGCGCCGCCGACGAGCAGGTTGGTCAGTTCGTTGGTGACTTGACTGGCGAAGCGCTCCAACTGCGCCTGGCGGTTGACGATGACGCGAATAACCTCGCGTTCGACTTCGGTCAGGCGACACGCGCTGGGCAGCGCAAACAAAGGGGTGTGCAGCTGCGCGGCGACGTTGATCGCTTCTGCATCCACGGCGCCCAAAGCGGCCAGGCCAGCCACGCGCACGGGCGCCAGGTCTGCAATGACGCGGCTCAGGGAAAGAGAGGTGTCGAGCAGGCTGAGATCGGCGAGGTCAATCAAGACCAGTTCACCGCCGTTGAGATGCGGAAACGCCGGCGGGCTGGGCCGTAATGAAATTGCCCAGGAGACCGACGCCTGCAAATGCTCCTGGCCCGTGAGTACGCGCGTGCCTCGCGGCAGAGCCAGGCGCAAAAGGTCGGCTAACGTGGTCATAAACCTTGCCTATCCCCACAAAGTGAAATTCCTGGCGCGTGGCCAGGAATTCGACGCTGAAGGTGGTGACGCCCAGACTTGAACTGGGGACCCAGGAATTATGAGCTCCTTGCTCTACCGACTGAGCTACGTCACCGCAGAATGGAGTTGGTACGCACAAGGGAGGAGAGTCGTGTGATCTCTCCTCCCTTATGTCCACCAGGTAGCGGGGGCAGGATTCGAACCTGCGGCCTTTGGGTTATGAGCCCAACGAGCTGCCACTGCTCCACCCCGCATCGCTTTCAACATGGAGATTGTACCACCGAAAGAGAGCCTGGTCAAATCCTCACGAACCAGTGCGCAAAGATCGGACGCTTGCGTTCAGGACGGCGATCAGGACGCAGATAAACGCAGGCTGTGCACGCAGATTTAGCTGCGGTTGCTCTAGCGCCGGAACAACGTGTCCCACAGGCGCTGCAGCGCGGAGGGGTTGGCGGTGGGCGCTGGCGTGGGGGTGGCGAGGGATGCGGTGGGTGTGGGCGCGGCCACGGGGGCCACCAGCACGTCACCGGGGCGCACCAGGCCGAGCGAACCACGCGCCTGCTCTTCCAGGTAAGCCGGGCTTTGCACCGTCTGCAGCTCGGCTTGCAGGCGCTGGGTGCGCGTGGCTTCGGCCGCCACCGTGGCTTGCCATTGGTGCATCTCGGTTTGCACGGCTTGCAGCTGCCAGCGGCGGCTGACATAGCCGGCGCCAAACGCGCCCAAGAGCACAAGAAGGATCAACATGACGAGCTGGCGCCGTGTGGCGCGCAACCAGGGGCCTGATCGTTGCACCGCATCCTCCCAGGTGAACTGGAAACAGTTTGGGGGCTGCGTGGATGAAACCACACAGCCCCCAACCCTGTTTGTTTGCTGAGTGCCGAAGGAGGGACTTGAACCCACACGGGCTAATGCCCACTACGCCCTGAACGTAGCGCGTCTGCCAATTCCGCCACTTCGGCGATCACGGGACGCATGTTACCATCAGGGACGCGATTTGTCAAGCCGGGCAGCCTGACCCGCGCTGACGCGCTGCGTGACGATGTACCATTCGCTGACGGTGCGGAAACGGTCGGCCGCGCGGTTCAGCTTGCCGATGGTGACGCTGCGCACTTTGTCTTCTACGCCAAAGGTGTACACGGGATGATAGAGAAGCAGCGCCGGCGCCTCCTCGGTAAAGACGGCCTGGAACTGCCGGTACAGCTCGATGCGCTGCGCTTGATCGTTGGTGCGGCGGGCGGCCTCCATCAGTTCATCGGCCTGGCGGTTGCTCCAGCGGGCGTAGTTCTGACCACCTTCGATCTCGGTGGAGTGCCACAAGGGATAGGGGTCGGGATCGCCGCTCAGTTCCCACGTCACCAGCGCAGCGTCGAAATTGTGCGTGCCCAGGTAATCGGCCGCCAGGCCGGCGAAGTTGGTGGTCTGTGTTTGCACGCCGACGCCAATCGCCTGCCACTGCTGCGTGATCAAACGTCCCAGCGCCACCTGGTCGGGCGCATCGGAGGTAAGAAAGATGAAGCGCAGCGGCTTGCCCTCTTTGTCGCGCAGGCCGTCCGCGTCGCTGTCCACCCAGCCGGCGTCGGTGAGCAGCTTGCGCGCCGCGTCGGGATCGAAGCTGTACTGGCGTACATTGGCGTCATAGGCCCAGTTGCCGGGCTGAATGGGAGAGTGCGCGATCAAGCCCTGGCCTTGCAGGGCCTCGTCAATCAACTGCTGGCGGTTCAGCCCTTGCAGCAAGGCCTGGCGCACCGCCTTGTCCTGAAAGAAAGGCACGTTGCTGCTGTTGAGATTGAGATAGATGAGCGCGTACCCCGGCAGGGTGGATGAGAAGAGATTGAGCCGCGGCTCGGTGAGCGCGGTCTTGATATCGTCTGGGTAGAGATGGGCGATGGCGTTGATTTCACCACGGGCAAAGGCGGACATGACGCGCCGCGAGTCGGAATAGAAGTGAAACTCGATGCCGCTCAAAAACGGGAGTGGGCCGTCGAAGAACGGATTCGGCTCCAGGCGCACGTGGTCGGCGTCAATCTGGGTGAGCTGCCAGGGGCCGGTGCCCACGGGCCGCGTGTTCAACTGCGCGCTGGTAAGCTCAGCCACGGGATAGCGCGCCCACAGGTGAGAAGGCAAGATGCCGATGGTGGTGTAGTCCAGGAAGGGGGCAAAGGGCTGGCTGAGCGTAAAGCGGATCGCGACGTCGTCTATTTTTTCAACCTTGACCGATTTCCATAACGCCGAAAGCCAGGGCGCCCATTGGTAATCGTCGCTCTGCATGACGGAGACCGTGAACATGACGTCATCTGCGCTGAAGGGCGCGCCATCGCTCCAACGCACATTGCTGCGCAAATAGAACGTGTAGGACAGGTTGTCCGCGCTGGCCTCCCAGCGGTCGGCCAGGTCAGGCACAACAACGCCCCGCTCGTCCAACGTGGTGAGGCCGTTGAACAGCAGGGCGACGAGATCACGATCTATGTCGTTGTAATGGCTGAGCAGCGGGTTGAGATACTGCGGATTGCTGGCAACCCCTTCGCTGTAGACGCCTCCCCGGGCCGGAATGACTTTGGTGGGAAAGGTGTAAGCGGTGTAGGAGAGCAAGCCTCCGAGAAGCAAAATGCCAAGCACGGCAACCACTGCCTGCCAGCGAACATATTTACCCACAGGATGCTTTAGCGATTCACCAGCACCGAGATGACAGACACGGCAAAGAAGGCAATGGAGACGCCAATCGTGACATTGAAAAGGGTGCGTTCAATGCCGCGGCGCGTCTTGTAGACGCCGCCATCGCCGCCAAAAACGCCGCTCAAGCCGCTGCCCTTCGCCTGCAGCAGCACGAGCGCCATAACCGCAATCGAAAGGATGATCTGAATGATGAATAGATAGGTCTTCACAGGTAGTAACCTCCAGAATTGCTTAAGAGGCTACGCATCTCCCAAGCGGTTTGCGATTATACCATTGCCCCTGGATTGCGGCAAATGGGGTGCAACCTGACTTACCTCCGGAATTCCTGAAACGCGCCGGGCCAGCCGCCGTGATCCTCGATCACCGCGTCAATCTCCCCCATGACCCGCATCGTCTCGTTGAGCGCGACCACGATGCGCTGGTAGTGTGCGATATCCTCCGCGGACAGCGTGCGCCCCTTGCGATCCTTGAGCCACTTCTCGCATACCTGGTAGCCGCCGATGTGGAAAGCCCACACCGCCGCAGGCACGCCGCGAAAGCCGGCCGTCTGCGCCTTGTCCAGCCACACCGCGCCGCCGACATACGTTACCTTTTCGACCGTAGGGGCCGCGGAGCCGGTATAGGTCGTGATGGGATGTCGTAGGGGCGATCCTTTGTGGCCTTCCCCGCCCCTGTTCCACGACGCCGCGGGATAGTCGTCTTCCAGCAGGTGCAGCGCCACCAGCTCGCCGCCGAGCGCGGCCAGACCGCGGAAGAGCTCCAGGCTGGCCGTAAGCGGGACGCGCGGGAAGTCAATTTTCAGGAATTCGGCGTAACGGGCGCGGTAAGTGGGAGAGTGGAAGATGGCGTAGATGTAGTGGAAGATGTCTTCGGGGGTCAGACCGCGAGGCAACCCATATTCGCCTTGACCGACCTTCAAGCAAGCTGCCAATCTTGCCCCAAATGCCCAGGAGAAGCTTGGACTAGAAAGCACATCCACGGATAGTGCGCGTTGTGCGTGATGACCAGTCGGATACAGCCATAGCGGGGCGAGAGAGGTTCGATCATAGACAGCCACGATCTTGTGCGTTGAGATATGTTGTGTTGCAAGAACAGCAAAAGGCTCTTTTGTCTGCCGACACACCAGCAATGCGATGTTCGGATTAAGCATGTGGCCTTGTACTTCGAAAACCGGCCTACTCGTGAACCCAACCTTGTAGTAGATGTACCGCCAATCAAAAGGGCGATAGATGCAAACTCGCACAGCCTTCGAGTCGAATTCTTGCTTTTTGGCAAGAGCCAGTGGATCATAGCTACTCGATGGTCGGAGGTTGTAGGTCTCGCAGAATTCCTCATCAAACTCGCCTGAGAATACCCGTTGCATACGATTCTCAAGCTGTGACTTATCAAAATCGATACACAAATCGTCCCGATCCGTGTTCAGACCACTGCCAATGACAGAAAATACGTCGCCCAGCGGAACCAATGATTCATACTCGCCTCGTAACGTTTCATCCTGAGGAATCAAGAAAAACTGCTCTTCTTGGGGACCGAGTCGGTGCCACTGGAACGAATGTGGAACGTTTGTTGCGAGAGCTTCGTATTTACTCTCTCTACTCCCCGAAAACTCCAAGTGCATCACAGATTTAGTTGTTCTGAATCCACGTTTTGCCCAGAGCGATATCGTAACACCTTGTTGGATATCAAAGACGTTTTCGTCTGGTCTTCCATCGCGAGTTTTGTCTCCTCGACGACTGTTTCCACGTAGGTCCACAATGTAACAATCATCGAATTGAGCCAGCAACGACTCACGCATTTTCCGATGGACCAGTCCATCGAGAAAACTGCTGTTGGTGATCAAACCGAGAATGCCTGCACCAGCAGAACTAATGATATGTTGTCCGAGCCTGAAGAATTTGAGATAGTCATCATCTAGATTGAGTTTCTTCTCATTAAGACCCCGCTTATAGTCGTCCAGCAACTCGAGAATCCACGGAATTCGATTCAGCTGCCCAAAATTGGCGTACGGTGGATTCCCCATCACCACCGTGAACCGCTGCCCGCGCTTGATCGCGTTCACGGCCTGCGCCTCGTGCGCCAGCGCGGGCGCCACGAACGCGAACTGATCCTGGAAGTCCTGCGCCGGCTCCAGCGCGTTGGTGAGGTAGATGTGCGCACGGCCGGCAAACTTGAACTGGTAGTCCGGCTGGCCCAGCCGCGTGTTGATCTCCGACAGTTTCAGCCCCAGCTTCATGTGCGCGATCGCGTAGGGCGCCATCATCAGCTCATAGCCGAAGAGCCGCGGGAAGAGGTGCTGCGGCGCGTACGCGTTCCAGGCCGCGGCCCGCTGGCGGACGTTCAGCCCCTGCCGCGCCCACTTCGCCTGCAGCGCCTGGAAGATCACCTCGATCACCTCAACCAGGAAGGTGCCGGTGCCGGTCGCCGGGTCCAGCACGACCACAAAGGGCGCGTGGGGCGATACGCCGTCGGGGATCGTTAACCCCTTGTGGCGCGCCTTCATCTCGCCCCAGGTGACGGTCGAGGCCAGGCCGTCCTCCAGGCCGAACTCCGTCTGCAGCAGTTCATGCACGCTGCGCACGATGTAGGACACGACCGGCTGCGGGGTGTAGAAGACCCCGCGCTGCACCTTGCGCCGGGCGTCGTAGGCTTTCAGGAAATGCTCATAGAAATGGACGACGGGGTCCTCGCTGCGCGTGCGATTGCCGAAGTCGGCCTTGACCGCGTCGGCTTGGGCGCGGTTGAGCACCTCGACTACGTCCTGGATGCCCAACTCGTCGAAGTTCAGCGTCTTGGTGTGCCCGGTGGCCTCCAGGAACATCTCCAGCAGTTCGCGCAAGAACGGATTGGTCGGCGGCACCATGCGCGGCAGATCGTGCACCGAAATGCCCATGGGCCGCGAGAAGCGCGCGGCCAGCAAGCCATAGGAGATGGTTTGGGCGACGACATCTGCAAAGTCATCCTCGCTCAGGTCGTGGATCAGGGTCTTGCGGAAATCCGCGTGCAGGCGCCGGATCGGACCCTGCGCGGACTCGCTGTCCAGGATGGCGTTCATGCGCTTGCGGATGGCGGTCGCCAGCCGCGCCAGCTCCTCCACCAGGTCGCGCGCAGTCTCGATGACCTCCCGATGGCGCAAGGTGAACGCGGCCGCCCACTGGCCGCGCCAGGCCTGCACGTCGCGAGGATCGTCGGGCCAGCGCAGGTGTTGGCGCAGGGCCTGATCGGCATCCGCCAGGTGCAGCACCGTGTCGCTGTCATCCCAACCGAGCACCTTCAGCACCGGCAGATCGCCGGGGCTTTGCGGATCGGCCCAGAAGTGTGCAAACGCGATTTCACGCTGCGCGCTCGTTTCTTCGCCGAACGCGGAGATGAAGAGCAGGTCGTTCTGGTCCCAGGCCGCGGAACTTGCGCGGTTGGCGCTGGCGCGCTGCTTCAGCACCAGGTGGCTGAGGATGCGGCGCAGCACCACCACCGGCATGCGTTTGCGCTCGAACTCCACGAAGAAGATGCCGAACGGCTGGCTGTCCACCATCGGCCGCAGTTGGTGGATCGTCTTGACCGCGGCGGCGTCCGCGTCCTTCAGCCCCAGTTCCGCAGGCGCGTACTCGAAGGTCAGCTCATCGAAGCCGTACGCCTGCAAAGGCCAGTCCAGCTCCTCCTCCAGGTAGCGCACCAGGTCAGGGAAGTTCTTGATCGAACGTAGGGTGTCGGCGGGAACGGGCATGGGATAGGCTCCTATGGTTATGATGGGTTATGATGCTTTTCGACTCAAAAGTACCATAACGTAATCGTAATGGTAGTTAAGTACAATAGCACGGTGAGCAATTGTACTTTTGGGCAGAGAACGACAGTTCCGGTCGCACTGTGGAGAAGAGCGTCCAGGCTTGCCGTTCGCCATTGGTATTCACCCGGCACAATAGATCATAATTAGACGCGAATTGGACAGAATGAGACGCGAATTGGACGCGTATTAGCCAGGGCCTTTGGGCACAGCGCGACCTTTCAGCATCCACCTGGCTCCGCGTCCATGACCGGTTAAATCAATCAAGTCCAGGCTTCGCAAAAGTTTGAGGTCATCACGCAGTGACCGGATAGACGTGGCGCCGCCAAGCGCCCTGTGAATCTCACTCAAAGCCATGTCGGCGCCAGCCCCCAAGAGTTGCAGCACGTTCTGCTGGCGCTGGGTCAGGTCATGACCGATCCGCTGAGGCGGCAGGTAGCGTCCGACCCGGAAGCGTACGACAAGAGTGCCGGCGGTCTGCTCGAACTCGGGACGTGGCAAACCAGCCTGCTCTGTTAGCTCCGCCATTTTCAGTGTGCCACGTCCCCATGCCTCTATGACCCCGCGGCGATAGAAGACAGCCGCAATCAGGGGATTCCACAGCAACGATTCATGGGGCTGATAGAGATCGCTAATCGTTAATCCGAAGTGCAGCGTGCCGGACGAAGTGATCTCCAGCCGGTCGTCGTAAATCGCCAGGCCAATTGAACCGCCGCCGATGGCATAGTCCCGGTGACAGATGGCATTCGCTATCCCCTCGCGCAGCGCCATTGGGGGGTAGAGGGGATCATCCACTCGCTCGAACAGGTTGGGGATGATACGACCAGCAATGGGCAGATTTTCGCGTAGAAACCGATCGGCGCGCATCAACAAATCGAAGGCGTTCCCAGTGAACTGGCGATTGTCCAGGAACTCCGTCTTATCCGCACCCTTGAAGCGCGCAACGCGCAACAGGCACTGCGGATAGTCCGGCAGAAACCGGTCACTTTTGCCAAAGAGCACGATCGCAGCTCGCAACAGTTGGTCGCCTTTCACCAGCCCCAGTCCTCGCAAGATCGCCAGAGGATCGCGCGTACCGGGATCTTCAGCGCGGCCGCGGCGGATTGCCTCCTCCAGCGTCCGTACGATTTCCGTGACATCCAGATCGGCTACGCGCCAGCCCACGGCCGGCTCGCTTTCCCAGCGCGCAGTGCTGTGAAGTTGTTCCAGCAACATTCGGTTGTATTCGTCATGGCTAAGCTGTCGGTTGGTTGTGCCCACGCGCCGGTACGCTTGGCCCCGAAACGCATACGGCCGCCTGCTACCGAGTTCGACAATTACCGTCAACACCTCTCGTCCTGACTGCAAAGGTGTTCGTTCGATGAAAGGGAATACAGGCGGCTCGATCTCACGCATCTCGCGGGCGACATCCGCCACCGTCTTGTCAGTCATCTCCTGCCCGACGATCTGGCCGCGAACATCTACCCCAAACAGAACGCGTCCGCCCCGATGATTGAGAAATGCGCAGATTGTTTTGGCCGCGTCCGTGCGTTGTCCTGTAGACAACTTGAATTCCTGCGACTCGGACTCCCCTTGAGCTACCCATGCTTCGATTTGATGTAGAGTTATCATGGTCAATTCAACTCCATCCAGCACTTCAAGATCGGCGTCACGCCTACGGGCGCCTGCAGGGGGCGCAGGTAGTCGGCGATGACCTGCTTTTCCACCTGCTTGCGCAGCTCGGCCAGCGTCGCGCGCGCCAGCGCGCAACGCCGCGGGGTGTCCGGCTCGGAGCGGATCAGATTGGCAATCGCGCCTGGCTCGGTCAGCACGCGGCGGCCGTCCACGTCGCAGCACAGCCAGACCGTGAAGCCGGCGCGGTCGCTCCAGCGCGGCTGGCCTGGCGCGGCCTCGATCAGGTCCGGATCGGGCCGCGGGACGCGGTAGCAGAAGAAGACTGCACGGCCGGCCGGTTGCGGATTGGCGCGGCCCGAAAAGGCCTTGAGCGGCAGGTTGGCCACGGCCGCGGCCAGGTCAGGATAGGCGCTGACCAGCGCCGTGTATTCCAGCCGCAGCTGCTCCGTCTCCGACAGCGTGCCGTCGCACTGCTCGTTGAGCTCCCGGATCGGATCGAACGCGTCGTCCGGCGTCAGCAGGGTGCGACCCTCGATGCCCAAGGTGCGCGAGATCACCAGCGTCTTGCTGGTGACGCGCTGGAACAGGTGCAGCAGGTCGTCCAGCTCCTCCGGCGGCAGGAAGTTCCAAAACGCCACCTTGCCGCGCAGCGGGGCCAGTTCCGGGTGGTCGGCCAGCAGCCGCGCCTCCACGTCAGGGTTCATGCGCCGGTCCACGCGGCCGATGCGCTGCATCAGCCGCACCGGGTTCCAGTGCAGGTCATAGTTGATCAGGCGGGTCGCGTCCTGCAGGTTCAGGCCCTCGGACAGCACATCGGTGGAGATTAGCACCCCGATCGGCGGCTTGCCCTGGGCGGCCAGGTCGGCGGTGCTCAGGCCGTTGTAGTACGGCGCAAAGCGGCGGATCACATCGCTGCGCTGGCGTTGATTGCTGCCGCCGTCAATGCGCTGCAGACCCTCGATGCCGGCAGCCGCGAGCTGCCGCTCCAGGTAGCGCGCCGTATCCGCAAACTCCGTGAAAATGATGACCTTCTGCTGCTTGAGCAGCGCGTCGGACTTGAGCAGCTTGATCAGCGCCTTCAGCTTGTCGTCGCGCTCTGGCGTCACGCGTGCGACCTCGCGCAGAAAGTCGGCCAGTTGGGTCAGATCATCGAAGGTGTCATCCAGGATGGCAGCTACGTCGAACTGCGCCGGATCAAGCCGCTCGATGGCGCTGAGCACATCTTCATCCAGGAACTCCTCGACCTCATCCTCATCGGCTTCTTCAGGCCACAACTCCAACTGGTGCGCCTGGACGTAACCGATCAACTCGGCGTACTTGAGCTGCCAGCGTTCCAAACGGGCTCGGTCGCGCTCGGTTTGCGCATGTACCGCGGCCCAGGCCAGTAGTTTTTTCAACAGCCGCCAGCAAGAGCCTTCGAAAGCCCGCGCCGAGCTTTCGAAGCGTTTCAGAAAGAGGGTGCGGATGAGCATCACCACCTGTTTCTGGCGGTTCTCGTCGAACGACCTGTAGGCGGCGCTTTCCTTGTCGCCTTTCCAATAGGCCAGTGGGTAGTAGATGCCCAGCACGAAGAGCGGCCGCTCCTTGCGGAACGCGGTGCGCACGCTTTCCAGGAGGGCGCCGTAGGTGATCTTGATGCTGTAGGGGACGACCTTCGGCGGTTCGCGCTCTGGAAAAAGCGCGCCGCCGGCGCCGTTGAGCCGCTGGCTCTCCTTCACGTAGGCCCGGCTGCGCTGCACGACCAGCGCGCCGAAGACCGGGTTACTGCGCAGCGCGCGCTCCGCCTCAAGGATGTCCGCTTCGACAAGCACGCTCATTGGCTCGGACGCCGGCAGTCGGGCCAGAATCTTCCGCTCCAGGTCAATGAAGTGTCGGCGCAGGCTGTGGATGCCCAGGGTGGGCGCGAAATAGCGCTCGTCGCCGCCGGTGAACAGCTCGATCATGTGGCGAAAGTCGTGGATCGAGTTGTTGACCGGCGTCGCCGTGAGCAGAAAGACCTGTTTGGGCCGGTCGCTGCTCCGCAGATAACCCTGCAACTGCCGGTAGCGCGAGGGCGCCTTGACCCCTTCGCCGGCGATGCCGGGATTGCGGAAATGGTGCGCCTCGTCAATGATGACCACGTCGGCGTCGCGCACGGTCATCTCCATCTCTACCGGCCACCGGCCGCGGCGCTGTAGATCGGTGTGGTTGTAGATGACCAGGTTGACGAAGCCGCTGAAGACCCTTTCCAGGTAACGTCTCAGGACTGGCTCCCAGACATCCTCGCGCGCGGCTTTGGGCGCAAAGAGGACGACCTGTTTGCCCTCTTTGAAGACCAACCGCTCGATCAGCATCAGGCCGACGTACGTCTTGCCCAGGCCAACGCCGTCGCAGAGGAATGCGCCGCCGAAGCGATCGGCGATCGCCATCAGATTGCGATAGGCGTCGCGCTGGTATTTGTCCAACAGCTTGAAGACGACCGATCGCTCCTCGTCCCAGGCGTCAGGTTCCAACTCACGGCCGCGGAAGAACTCGTCCAGCCCCTTGAACCAGATCTCGAACGGCGTATGCAGCCTGGTGTGTCGTTCCAGCGTGCGCAGAACGTCTGCGGTGACATCCTCGGCTTCTTCCCAAAAGCGTTCGTACCACGCTTGCAGCAGCCCCACGTCCGCGCCGCGGATTTGCACATTCAACTCGATATTTTCAGCCAGTCCGGGATAGGTGAAGTTGGAGGAGCCGACCAGGGCAAATGAGCCAACCACCGCCAGGCGGCTGTGGGTGATGTAGGCTTTGGCGTGGAATTTGTCCTTGCGATAGACGCGACATTGAATCTTGCCTGCGCGGATCGCTTCGACGATGGCCGGGACGCCCGTCAGGAAATCGTTCTGCACCTTTTCGCTTTCCAGGCTGCGCTCGAGCTGACCCTGGATGCGCTCCAGCCCTTTGGCAAAGGCCTGCCGGGTGCGCAAGGAGACTTCATCGCCCATGAGGATGCGGATGGAATCCACCGCCTGCCACGCTTCGCCCAGCGCCAGCAGCGCGCCGATCTCGAAGTAGCCGGTGGCAATGTCAATGGCCGACGACAGCGCGCACCATTCGGCCACGAAGGAACGCACTTTCCAATCGAAATCGCTGTTATCTACAATGAAGAGGTCGGAAGCGGAACGGGTCATTGGCGTCTCCAGGGTCGGTTGTGGCGCCATTATACCCTACAAGCGGTCAGCCGCTGCAAATTCTGTCGCCGCTCACGGCATGGCGCGCCAGGCGATGTTCCCCGGCGCCAGGGCGCGCAAACCGTCCTGGCGGCTGAACCACAGGCGGCCATCGGGCGCCAGCGCGGCCTGGGTCGTTCCCTGCACCGCCGCGGCGGCCGCAGCCTGCCAGGTGTCGCCGTTATCGAGCGAGCGGAAAAGCTCACTCTGCCCCCCGTAGTCGCCGCGGTAGAGATACAGCACCTCTGGCGCGGCCAGCAGCTCGACGTTGCCGGCAAAGGCCGGCAGCGCCAAGCCCGCGCCCACGGCCGTCCACGTGCGGCCGCCATCGGTTGCGCGGAACAGCCTGGGCGGCTCATTGCCAAAGAGGCCGAAGACCGTCTGCGTCGTGGTGTAGCTGGCGGCAAAGCCGAGCAGCGCGCCGCTTGCCAGCGGCATCTTGATCTCGCTCCAGGTGGCGCCGTGATCGCTGCTGCGCCGCAGTCGGTCATAGTTCGACAAGAAGAGGGTCCCGTCCGGCGCCAGCGTCAGCGCGCCGAGGCTGGAATAGGCGTTTTCTGGCGCCATGATCTGCTGCCAGCGCCGCGCGGCCGGCTGCCACGCATAGAGGCCAGTCGTCCGGCTGACGAAATAGGCCTCGTCGGCGCTGCGTGCGGCCACCGGCTGCGCCCCGCGCAGGTCGCTCAGGCCGGCCGCCAGCAGTTCCCAGGTCGCGCCCGCATCCCGGCTGCGGTAGACGCCAACGCCGCCGTCCGCGCCGGCGACGCTGGTATGAAAAAGGACGCCCGGCGCGGCCGCCGCCAGATAGCCAAAGCTGGCAGTCCCCCCGAAATCGAGACGCTCCCAGCGCCGGCCATCAGGCGTGCGGTAGACGGAGCTGCCGGCGCTGACGTAAAGCCAACGCCCGGTTGGATCGAGCGCCAGGTCTTGCGCGCTCAGTCCCTCTGTCGGCCAGCCGGACAGCGCCTGCGGACGTATCACCTGCGGGGCCAGGCTGGCAATCGGCAGCACGGCCACGCGCGGACTTTCCGCGAAGCGGGCGTAAAACTGACGCCGGCCAGCATCATAGATCAACTGCTCGGCCTGCGCCGGCCCCTGCCAGAACCCTTGCATTCCAAACGCATCGGTTTTCAACGCGGCCAGGCTGGCGTCAAAACTGGCCCACAACGTTTGCCCCTTGTCATCCAGCGCCAAACGCCCGGTTAAGCCGCCCAGGCGACCGCGCTCCTGGCCGGTGGGGTTGAGCCATTGGAGGGCCTCCTGGTTTTTGGCGATGCTGTAACTGAGGTAGGCATCGCCGTTGGCCGCGAAGACGATGTCGGTGATGAAGCTGAAATAGCCGGGCGCGCTGATTGGCTGCTGGCTGCCGGGAGCAAAGAGCTGCACGTAGCTGCTGTTGTTCGAGCCAGGTACGCCGTTGTTCATCAGCGCCAGGACATAGCCGCTGACCGGGTTAACCAGCACGCCGTAAGCGGCCGGGTTGGGGCTGAAACCGTGCGGCGTGGGAAACGTGGCCTTTAGCTCATCCACGCGCGCGCCGGCGCGCGTGTAGATCGTGATTCCATTTTGGGCGATGTAAACCCGATCGCGCGCCGGATCGGCCGCGGGCATCCCGGTCTGCGGGAAGGTGGCGAGCAGGTCGCCGCTGTTGCTGTCCAACGCTGCGATATAGGCTTCTAGCGTGGCGCTGAACGGCGGGTCGGTCTTATCGAGCATCAGCGCCAGCGTCGCCGGCCGATTGACATACAGACGGTGGTTGACCCGGTCGAGGGCGATGGGCGCGCGCCCTTTCCACACTGCGCGCACGCGGCCGGTTGCCAGGTTGACCAGGTGGATGCGATCCTGGTCATCGGCGACGAAGAGGGTGGCGTTGGCCTCGTCCAGGGCCAGATCCAGCAAGCGCACGCCCACGATCAGCCGCCCCGGCGCAGACAAGGTCTTCGGGTCGAGGATGTCCAGGTGTGACGCGCCCGCGCGCGCCAGCGCAAGCATGCGGTAGCTGTTCACGTGGGCAAAAATCTCAGGCGGTTCCTGATTTGGCCAGGCTTGCTCCGTTTGCACGGCCAGGTTGGACGCATCGAGCGCCTGAATAACCGGTTGACTGCTGCCGGCGCTCTGCGCACCGTAGCGGTAACCGCCCAGCAGCAGACGGTTGCGCAACGCATCGAAAAAGAGGCCGCTGCCGCTGGGGACGGTGGCGGTGATGACCTGCTGCAAATCGGCGCTGAAGCGCTGCACCCGCGCCGCCGAACCGTTGGTGCGCACGGCCCAGCCGCCATCAGGCAGCGCAGCCAGACCACTGAGGTAAGCATCGGGCAACGAGACGGCGGCCAGCAGATGGCCGTTTGCGGCATCGAACACCTGCAGTTGGCCTGGGGCGCCGCCGCGACTGACCAGGATGCGGTTGCCATTGAGCGCCAGATCATCAACCTGCGCCAGGTTTTGGTTCCAGAGGGGCGCGGGATTGTCGGCCCCGGCCAGCGCCTGTCTGGAATAGGCAGCCAGGCTTTGCGCGTTGGCGGTGATCAATTGCGCGCCGTCGGCGCTCAGCGCGGCCAGGCGCGCGTGATCCAGGCGATGACCGAGTTCGCCGGTCAACGGATTGAGGCTCACGAGGATTTGGGCCTCGCGGTCAACCACGAAGATCGTGGCGCCGTCAGGCGTCAGCAGCAGCTGGCCGCCGCCCTGGCCTGTCAACGGCGCCAGGGGCCACAGCCGCGTCACGCGCTCCTTCGCGACGTCAACCACGGCAAGGACGGGTCGCTGCTGCGGGCCGCGCAGGCAGTAAACATAAGCCAGGGAACGTGGCGCGTCAACCGCCAAATCGGCCGGGCTGTACGCGTCGCCCACCCCAGGTGCGCCCAGGTCGCGTTCGGCGATCGTCAGCACCGCCGGCGTTGGCGTGGGCGAGCGGCTGGCAGTGGCGGTCGGCGTGGGCGAGAGGCTGACGGTGGCGGTCGGCGTGGGCGAGCGGGGAGGCGGCGAACCGACGGTCAAAGCGGCTGTGGGCGCCGGCGCTGGCAGCGCGGTTAGCTCGCGCGCCTCTGGCGGATGCAGCGGCGTGGCAACGGCCTGCGGCGTCGCCGTGGGCGTCGCCCACGGACGACACGCGCTGAGCAGTAAGCAGAGGACGAGGCTGGCGACCGTTTTCCTGGACATGGTGCGGTTCATATTTCTCTCCGCGCGCCGGGCTTTCCCATGTGGCGCTACCGCAAGGTGAAGACGCTGATTTCGGGCCGGCAGTTCACACGCGGGATGACGCCCAGGCCGCGGTTGGTGTACAGCGTCATATTGCGCACCGTGTAGCGGCCGGCGGGGTATTTGCGCCCCATGCGTGGTAAAATAGGCGCGCCAATGTACGGCAGCACAATCTGACCGCCGTGCGAATGACCCGAAAGCTGCAAATCGAAACGGCCGCTGACGGCCGCCGTGTCGGCAAAGTCGGGTTCGTGCGCCAGCAGAATGGCGCAGCCGGTGGGGGGCAGTTGGGCCAACACGTCGTCCAGCCGCGCAGCGCCGGCCCGCACATCATCCACGCCGGCCAGGTGCAGGCAGGCGCGGCCGCGGCGCAGGGTGTGGACGGCATTGTTCAGATCGAGCAGCCCCAGCTCGTGAAACATGTGGCGCAGCAGTTCCGGCCGCTCGCGATGATCATGGTTACCCAGCACCACGGCGACGCCATCGGCGGGCGTCAGGCGCGCGAGGGCCACGCGCAGATCGGCCACAAAGCGCTGCGGGGCATAGGTCACGAAATCGCCGGTGATCGCCACCAGGTCGGGCTGCTGCCGATTGACCAGGTCCACGATGGCAGCCAGGCGGGCTTGCGTCATCCAGCCGTCCATGTGAATGTCACTGATTTGCAGCAGCCGGTAGCCGCGGAATTCGGGCGCCAGCCGCGGCAGCGGCAGGTCGAGGTAGACGATCTCAACCCAATCGAGGCCCCAATGGCGTCGTGCATAGCGCAGACCACCGAAGGTCATGAAGCCGGCATGAAACGAGGCAATGCCAGCCTTGCGCAAGATGGCCCACGTGCGGGCGCCCAGCCAATGCAGGGAACGTTGCGGTTTGGTGTTCACAGTCAGAATCCTCAGACGCATTGTACCATATCAGAATCTGCAGCGGCATTGTGCCGTTGGGGAGTTGGATTGGCGTCACGGTGTGTGACAACTCCAGCGGCGGCGGCGTCAAACGGTGTAACAAAAACATAACCTTTATAGACTAAGAATCATGTCCTGGGCGAATTGCTCCCGCCGGCCTCCGAACCGGCGCTGTGATGGGTCGTTGTCCACCGACGCTGAGCGCACGCTATGCAGCTTTTACTAGAAACATGGCAGTACATCCTGGGGCATCAGCCAGATTTCTGGGCCAAGACGGGCGCGCATCTAACCCTGAGCGGGATGGCGCTGCTATCTGCCCTGGCGGTTGCGGTTCCGCTGGGCATTCTCAGCGCCCAGAGCCGCCGCGCGTCCCTGGTGGTGACGAACGGAATCGGCGCGCTGCGTGCGGTGCCCAGCCTGGCCATCATGGCCGCCATGCTGCCCATCATCGGCGTTGGTTTTCGGCCTGCGCTGATCGCGCTCACCATTCTAGCGCTTCCGCCCATGCTCATCAACACGCAGGCTGGCATCACCGCCGTAGACCCAGCGATTACCGAGGCTGCGCGCGGCATGGGCCTGAGCCGCTGGCAGATTATCGGCCAGGTGCAGGTGCCGCTGGCGCTGCCGGTCATCGTCACCGGCGTGCGCACCGCAGCCGTAGAGGTCATTGCCAGCGCCACCCTGGGCGCGGTCATCGGTGCGGGCGGCTTGGGCGAATACATCTTTGCCGGGCTGAGTCTGGGGCCAGCGTATCTGCACCTCATGCTCGTTGGCGCTATCACCGTGGCTGTGCTGACCTTGGCCGCCGAGGTCAGTCTGAGCCGTTTGGAAGTGGTTGTGCGGCACGCATTTCATCAGTAGGTTAGATCGTTCGGAATCACACGGAGGAATATCATGAAGCTGTATCGTTGGGTCGTGTTGTTGGTCGTTGTCGTCCTGGCCTTGAGCGGCTGCACCGCGGCCGCGCCAGCCGCGCCGACCGGGCCGAAGGTCAAGATCGGTTCGAAGGACTTCACGGAAGAGCTTTTGCTCGGCGAGATGTATGCACTGATCCTGGAGGAAAACGGCATCCCTGTGGAGCGCCGGCTCAACCTGGCGGGCACGCAGGTGGCGCAGGAAGCGCTCACTAAGGGCGAGATTGACATGTATCCCGAATACACCGGCACCGGCTATCTCTTTATTCTGGGTATCAAGGATAAGGTCGAAAGCCCCAAGCAGGTCTTCGATCGCACCGCCGCAGACTACAAGAGCAAATGGAATCTCGTCTGGCTCGATCCGGCGCCGATGAACAACACGAACGCGATTGCCGTGACGCAGGCCGCAGCCACGCAGTACAAACTAAAAACACTGTCGGACCTGGCGGCCGCAGCGCCCAATATCCGTTTTGCCGCGATTCCCGACTTTGAGCAGCGGCCAGATGGACTGGCTGGGCTCAAGCAGCTCTACGGCGGTTTCGAGTTCAAGAGCCTGACGGTGTTTGACCCCGGTTTGAAGTACAAGGCGGTCCAGGACGGCCAGGCCGACGCGGTCATTGCTTTCAGCACCGACGGCCAGATCAGCGCGTACAAGCTGGTTCTGATGGAAGACGACAAGGGCCTGTGGCCGCCGTACCAGGTGGCCCCTGTGGTGCGCAATCAAATCCTGGAGACCTATCCCAAGATCAAAGATGTCCTGAACAAGCTGGCGCCTTTCCTGACCAACGAGGCTCTGTCCACGATGAATTGGAAAGTGGACGGCGACAAACAGGAGTACACGGCCGTGGCGAAGGCGTTCTTGAAGGAAAAGGGCTTGGTGAAGTAGATATTTTGGAGTGCGGCGACGTGTCGCCGCACTCCAAAACGAAAGATAAGTATCGGATGAATGCGATTATCTTTGACCATGTGAGTAAGCGGTATGCGGAGGCGGGCGCGCCTGCGGTGGATGACGTCAGCCTGGAGATTCCGGATGGCAAAATCGTCGTCATTCTAGGCACGTCTGGCTCGGGCAAAACCACGCTGATGAAGATGGTCAATCGCCTGATCGAGCTGTCGCTGGGGCGGGTGATTGTGGAAGGGCAGGATGTGCAAACGCTGCCCGTCAACGATCTGCGCCGGCGCATCGGCTATGTGATTCAGCACATCGGCCTCTTTCCGCACTGGACCGTGGCGCAGAACATCGCCACGGTCCCCACGATCCTGGGATGGGAGGCTCGCCGCGTACAGCAGCGTGTTGAGGAGCTGATGGACTTGGTGGGCCTGACGCCTGCCGAGTACCGCGGCCGCTATCCCGCGCAACTGTCGGGCGGGCAGCAGCAGCGCGTGGGCATCGCGCGCGCGCTCGCGGCGGACCCCGATATCCTGTTGATGGACGAACCGTTCGGCGCGGTGGATGCCATCACCCGCTCACGGTTGCAAGAAGAGTTCTTGGCCCTGCAGCAGCGCACCCACAAGACAGTGCTCTTTGTCACGCACGATGTGGAAGAGGCGCTGCAGCTGGCCGACAAGCTGGTCATTATGGACCGCGGCCGGGTCATCCAGTACGATTCGTCGTTCAACATCATCACGCAGCCGGCAAATGACTTCGTCGCGCAGTTGATCGGCGCGCGCCACCTGATGCGCCTGCTGCGCCTGGTCACGGTGCGCAACATCGTGCAGCCCTTGCAGCCAGCCACGGCCGCGCAGGCTGACGACACCCTGAGCCTCGATGATTCGATGAGCGACGCTTTGACCCGCTTGCTGCGCTCCGCGTGCGACGCGCTGCCGGTGGCAGACGCCGCTGGCGCGCTGGTGGGTCAAGCCGATCTGGCCGCGGTGCGCGCGCACCTTCGCCGCTCAGACTCCCTGGCGCGTTGACCATGGCGTACCTGCTCAAGAATCCGACCAAAGTCCTCCTCGCGATGCAGCAGCACCTGGTCATCACGCTGGTTGCGCTGCTGCTGGCCGTGGCCATCGCGCTGCCGCTCGGCATCTTCCTTGCGCGGCGGCCGCGCGTGTACGGTCCGGTGATGAGCGTTCTCAGCGTGCTCTACACCATCCCCAGTGTTTCCCTGCTGGTGCTGTTGATCCCCGTCATGGGCCTGGGCTTCTGGCCGACGATCGTGGCGCTGGTGGTCTACTGCCAGGCTATCCTGGTGCGCAACGTGGTGGTGGGAATTCGCAGCGTGGATGCGGCCGTGCTGGAAGCCGCGCGGGGGATGGGGTTGAGCGTGTGGCAAATCACCTGGCAGGTGGAACTGCCGCTGGCGCTGCCCATCATCCTGGCGGGCGTGCGCATCGCGGCCATCTCCACGATTGCCATTGCCACCGTGGCCGCCTTCTTCGACGCCGGCGGCCTCGGCGCGCTGATTCGTGAAGGCATCAGCCAGGATTACAGCGACAAAATCTGGGCCGGCGTCCTGGCCGTCGCTTTCCTCGCCATCCTCTTCGAACAGAGCCTGCGTCTCGTCACGCGCCGGCTGCGCCACGAAACGGACGGCAGCCAACGCATCGTCTAGTTGGCCGCATACTCCGTCAACAAACGCATCGGCGGAGAATGAAAGCCGATCACGATGTGATCCTTGGGAATGCCCAGGGCCACCAGTTCCTCAGCAATCGGGATCTCGGTCCCGTTATGCTGAATCCATATCTTGTCGCTTATGATGTCGAGATGTAGTACGCAGCCATAGATTCGATGATTATTCAACCATCCAACGTTAACAAGTTGATAGTGGTCATTTATTGTATCGAACACGGTTTGCATTTCAATCCCAAGTGCGGAGGGAGGCTGACTGGCATACTGCCTGAGTAATTCTTGGATACGAGTCCGGTATTCGTCGCTTATGGTTGCCATTTGTATATCACCTCGTTTTGCACATCAAACACAATCAGCCGGATTTGGTACCGTTGGACAATCATCTGTCCAAACTCCAGTCGGAAGAACCCATGATAAGCATCGGAAGGTATAGCCAGATACAAGGTACGATCAGGTTGCTGTGTTTCCAACGCCAACCGGTAACTCAGGAACTGACCTAGCGCCAGATGAAACTCTGACAAAGCGGATGAGCCCAGGAAGCTCTTGATCTCAACCGCGATCTTGTGGCCGTTTTTCTCGGCGGCAAGCAGCCTTTCTGCTCCGAGGTCAATATACATTTGAACCTGGGCGAAACTCACGAACAGGGGATCATCGGTGATTACCCATCCGTCTTTTTCGAGAGCAGTTCTGACGGCTCGATGAATGATATCTTTAGCTGGCATGTTTAGTTCCACCAATATGGAGACACGATGCACCTACTTGATGGGCGGCAAGGCCCGCCAATCATAGCCAATGCCCGGATCGTCATGCGGGATGCGACCTTCGTCGGCAGGGTTATACACATTGGAGGTGACGTAGAACAGGTGGGTGACGCCGCCTAGCACTTTGCAGCCGTGCGCGACGCCAGACGGAATCTTGACGACGCGATGCCCGTAATCCGGCCCAAGCAGAATCTCTTGCGTCTGCTGATAGGTGGGCGAGTCTGGCCGCAGGTCGTGCAGGGCCAGCTTGAGCGCGCCGATGGGCACATACCACCAATCCACCTGCTGCTGATGCAGGTGCCAGGCCTTGGCCGAACCGGGGTACATCAGCGCATAGCTGAGCTGGCCGAAGCCTTCGGTGAAAAACTCATCCGTGCTGCGGATGATTTCGCGGAAGATCTGGCGGTCGTCGCCATCCCCGTGTAACTCCTTCAGCATGACGCCTTGCAGGTGCGGCTGCGGCTCTCCGCGGCCAATCCCTTCCGTCGTGGCGCGGACGCGCACAGCGAGTTGATGTGGTGACATGGAACCTCGCAGAAATGATGAATGACGAATTAGCAATTAGGAATGCTGAACGCTGAATGTCGTAGAGCGTGTTCAGTGTTCAGCATTCCGTGTTCAGCGTTCTATAGTTAGTTAAAGCGCTTCGCTGATGACTTTGGCCTGCGTGAACAGGAGCAGGTAATCCGCGCCGCCGGCTTTGGAATCGGTGCCGCTCATGTTGAAGCCGCCGAACGGCTCGACGCCGACCAGCGCGCCGGTGCATTTGCGGTTGAAGTACAGGTTGCCCACGTGGAAGTCCTCACGTGCCGTCTCCAGGCGGTCGCGGCGGCGGGTGAAAATGGCGCCGGTCAAGCCGTACTCGGTGCCGTTGACCACATCCATCCCATCCTCGAACGATTTGGCCTTGATGCAAGCCAGGACCGGCCCAAAAATTTCTTCCTGCGCCAGGCGGGCATTGCGGTCAATGTCGCCAAAGATGGTCGGCGGAACGAAGTAGCCGTTGGTGGGGTTGTGCTTGAGGGGCTGGCCGCCCAGCAGCAGCCTACCTTCCTGGGTGCCGATTTCGATATACTCCCACATCTTGGCATACGCCTTGGCGTCCACGACCGGCCCCATCCAATGACTGGGATCCACGGTAGGGCCAACAGTGATCTTTTCTGCCTGGCGCACCACCTTATCTACCACCTCATCGTACACTTCTTCCACCAGGATCGCGCGCGAGCAGGCTGAGCACTTCTGGCCCTGGAAGCCAAATGCGGACGCGACGATGGCCTGCGCGGCCGCGTCCAGGTCCGCGGTTTCATCCACCAGGATGGCGTCCTTGCCGCCCATCTCCAGCAGCGTGCGCTTGAGCCATTTTTGGCCTGGCTGCAGCACAGCCGCGCGCTGGAAGATGCGCAGCCCGATCTCCTTTGATCCCGTGAACGCGATGAAGCGCGTCAATGGATGATCCACCAGCGCATCGCCCATCTTGCCGCCCGGTCCGGGCAGGAAGTTGAGCACCCCTGGCGGCAGACGCAGGTCTTCATAGAGCATTTCGCTCAGGAACCAGGCAATCCAGGGGGAGGTGCTGGCCGGTTTGAGCACCGCCGTGTTGCCGGCGACCAGGCTGGCGGTCGTCATGCCGGCCATGATCGCGCCGGGGAAATTCCACGGCGGAATGACCACACCAACGCCCAGCGGGATGTAGCGCAGCTCGGCGTCGCGACCGGCAAACGGTTCCACCGGTTGCGCGCCCCCCAGGCGCAGCATCTGGCGCGCGTAGAAATCACAGAAGTCAATCGTCTCCGCGGTGTCGGCGTCCGCTTCGGGCCAACTCTTGCCGACTTCGTAGACCATGATGGCGCTGAATTCGTGCTTGCGCTTGCGAATGAGCTCGGCCAGTTTGAACAGATAACGTGCGCGTGTCTCGTAGGGCACCTTGCGCCATTCGTTGAAAGCATCGTGCGCCACCTCCACCGCGCGGTTGGCATGTTCTGGCGTGGCGCGGGCAAAACGGGCCACGACCTGACTGGGGTCGGCGGGGTTGAGCGAGTCGAACGTCTCATCGGTGTAGATCTTTTCGCCGCCAATCACCAGCGGATAGGTGCGACCTAGCCATGACTGCACCGTGGTCAGCGCGGCCTCAAAAGCCTTGATTTGGGTCGGATTACTAAAGTCGGTCAAGGGTTCATTACGAAAGGGAGCGAGCATGAATCAACCTCCTTGTTGATGCGTGATACGCAGACTGCCAATGCCTGTTCAGAGACAGTTTGCCATCGGCCGCTAGAATCTTATCAGGTTGGCATAAAAAGTCAAACAAGTGCGCGCGCAGAATCGCTGTTGACAGGCACGTGACCTCGTGGTATGCTACGTGTGTTGTTTTGGTGTCTGGCCCCGCAGTCCCCTGATTTGCGTCCCGTTTCTTTGTTGGTCGGTCGCTTCCTCGTTCGTGTTTGGTTCTGGCGCGTGCCAAGACCGGCCTGCGTCCGCGGTGGTTGGGGCAGCTCACCGCCCGACGCTTCCTTTGCCTCGCCCTGGCTGCCCAAGTTCATTGGGAAAGGAGCAACTCTCGTGAAACGTACTCGTCGCTTGTTTACCCTCATTGTCTTGTGTGCGCTCTTGGCGACCCTGACTACCGCGTGGGGCGTGTCGGCTAGCGCCCCGGCAGACGGCCCGTGGGTCTACAGCACCAACTTGCCGGCCGTCGCTGTGCGGTTCGACACCGAGTTCTACAACGGCAAGATGTATCTGCTTGGCTTCCGCACGGACGGGGCCGGCACGACCGATGGCAGCATCTGGGTCTACGATGCAGCTCTCGACACCTGGAGCGACACGGGCATAGATATGCCAGTGCCCGTCTCCAACTACACCATCGCCAAGCTGACCGACGCCAACGGTACGGGTTTGTATATCTTTGGCGGTCGTGACAGCGGCGGCGCATGCACGACAACCGTTCAGGTGTACTATCCCGACACCAACACGACCGCGGTGCTCGCGACTGACCCGTTTGCCGGCACGGTGAATGGCGCCGCGATCTTCCCCGGCGGCGTGGTGACGGTGGGCAACAAGGGCTATGCTTGGGGCGGCTTCTGCGGCGGCACCACGGCGCCTTACACCGGCATCCAAACGTGGGTCTTCAACCCCACGGCGGCGGCGGGCAGCCGCTGGACCGCTGGGCCGGACCTGCCTGCGCCTGGCGCATACCAGGCCGGGGCTGTCCTGAACGGCAAGGTTTACTCGATCGGCGGAGATACCTTTGACGGCGCTTCTCTCACCGCCTATGCTGATGTGCTGATGCTAGATCCGGCCAACCTGGGCGCGGGGTGGCAGGCCAAGGCCTCAATCCCGTTGCCCTCTTCAGGCGCGCCGGGCTGCGATGAGTCGCGTGCATTCGCCTTCGACACGAGCTCCGGATGGTCGTTGGCCGGCAAAATTGTGCTGGCCGGCTGCGGCCAGTGGGACCAGACGCAGACGACATTGACAGACAGTTTCCTGTATGATGGCGCCAGCGATAGCTGGACGACCTTCGCAAGTCTCAATGCGGCGCGGCGCAACCATGCCGGCGCGTTCATCGTAGACAACGCGACCAGTGGGCGCATGTGGGTTGGCGGCGGCTACACACCAACCGGCGTCAACGTGGGCACGAACACCACCGAGACCTACATGATTACCTACTCTGCGCCCACGGCTGTGGGGCTGGGCGGCTTCAGCGCCCGTGGTTCGGATATGACCCTGGGGTTGGTGGTTGGCGGCTTGCTGCTGATCCTGGCCCTGCTGTGGGTCCAGCGTCGCCGCGTCGCGCCGCGCGCCTGAGACCACCTCTCAGCGCGCATCAGCGCCGTGTATCGTGTAACAGAATTGACGAGGCGCAGCCGTGGGCGAGGGCTGCGCCTCGTTTACTTGGGATGTCTGCCCTTTGGCGACGGTTTGACACAGCGTAAGCCCTGAGGTAGACTTCAACCTGCGGTGGAGACAGCCAGGAGTAACTCCCGTGACCGACACTGATAATCCGCTCAAAAGCCTGATTCTGACATACAAAGAGACCTTCGCCGAGTGGCTGCTGGGCAAGCGGCTACGCTCTGTGCGCACCTTGACTATCGAGCTGCCAGCCTCACGCCAGCGGAGTGATCTGCTCTTCGAGGCTGTGAGCGAAGATGGCAATATGGGGCTGCTGCATATCGAGCTTCAGGGAAAGCGCAGTGCAGCCCCTATGCCCTGGCGTATGTTGGACTACATGAGCCGCACAGCCCGCCATGAGTGGGGGCGGCGGGCACCGCAGGGCAGCCTGAGCCTGCAGAGCGTTGTTCTCTACGTGGGTGTAGGTGCAGGCGCAGGTGATACTGGCGAATATGCCCTCACCAATTTTATGGATCAGCCTAGCCTGGCCTGGCGTTACGATGTCATTCGCCTATGGGAACTTGAGGCTGATGCGGTGCTGCAGATGGACAAGCCGGCCCTGCTGGCGCTCGTGGGGCAGATGCGCTTGACGGAACCAGAGCGGATTGTCCCTATGGTGCTTGGCAGAATTCAAGCTGTCCCCGATGGCGAGCAGCGCAGTGAGCTGCTGACGGCATTGATCAACCTGATTGGGGACGAAGGGGTGCTGAAAATGATTGAGCGCATGATTGACATGGAACTATTGGACACGCCCTACCTGCGTCGGATTCGTCAGGAAAGTTGGGAGAAGGGCGTTGGCGAAGGGCGTCAAGAAGGACGCCGCGAGGGCGTCGAAGAAGGACGCCGCGAGGGCGTCGAAGAAGGACGCCGCGAGGGCGTCGAAGAAGGATTGCGCGCTGCCGTGTTGGCTGCGGTGACCGCTCGTTTCAACCCTCCGGTTCAAACCTATCAACGCCTGGAACACCGATTGCGTCAGGTGCGCGATGTGAGCGTCCTGCCGCGCCTCTTAGAAACCATCATTCGCGCCAATACCCTGGATGAATTCCAGTCTCAGCTAGAAACCACGATCGCGGGCCACAGCGCCGAGCCAACCGGCGGAGACTAGGCGGTTCGAACCATGTTTTCACTGACAACGCTTGCCCTGCCCGACCATGCTCTGTTGATGGCCGTCCGCCCACCGCCGCACGACTTGAGCAGCCTGCACGGCCTCGATGGGGCTGGTTGGGCCGCTCTTTCTGCGCGAGCCACGTCGGCCAACCTGGCGCCCTTGCTTTTCTACACACTGCGCCATGAAGGGATGCTTGATTTGGTCCCGGCCGAGGTGCGCCAGCATCTGAGCGAGGAATACTACGCGTCGGTGCGTCGGCAATTGCTGTTTAACGCAGAACTAGAACCGGTGCTGGCTGCGTTGCACGCCCATGGCGTGGTTCCGCTGCTGCTCAAGGGCGTTGTCCTGGCCGAGACAACCTACCCCGACGTTGGGCTGCGCCCGATGACCGATATTGACATCCTGGTGCACGCAGCGGACCTGCCGCGGGTCTGTGAGGCGCTCCAGCCGCTTGGCTATCACACCACGACGGCCGCCGCGCAGCTCGACGATGAATTCTTCAACGGAGAGCTGTCGTTCGCCAAAGGCACGCACACGGAAACGCTCGCCCTCGAGTTTCATCAAAGCCTGGTTCATCACTGGAACTTCACCGCGCCGCTCAAGGTGGACAGCGATGCGCTGTGGCTGCGCGCGCAGCCGCTGACCGTGGCGAATCAACCGGTCGTCCAGCTTTGCATCGAAGACATGCTGCTCCACCTCTGTCTGCACCGCGCCATGCACCACGGCTTCACCGGACTGCCAGGCTACGTTGACATTGCCTGGATGGCAGCCGCCCATGGCCAGCATATCCAGTGGGAGCAATTGACGGCGCGCGCGCATGCCTATCAGGCGCAAGCCATCGTTTTCCTGGCCCTGCAGTTGGCGCGAGATTTGCTGGGCGCGGCTGTTCCCGATTCGACATTGCAGGCCTTAGCGCCGCCGCCGTGGCGTCAACACCTGCTGCAGCGCCTGGTTGACCTGGAACTGATCTTGAGCGTGGACGTGGCTCCGTCCCAGGAAGATGCCGGCCGCGTGCTGAACGTCGCCGTGATTGACTCCTGGCCCGGCATCTTCAATTGGGTGCGCCAGCGCCTCTTTCCTGGCGTGCGTTGGCAAAAAACCAACTATGCCCTGGACAGCACCATCCACGCCTATGCGTATGCGCTCGTCGTTCATCCCCTGCGCATCGTAGGCGGCTTCATGACCCGCGCGGCTCGCCTGGCCCTGCGCAACAGAAGCGACGTTCTCCGCAAGTACCTCCCTCTCAGTCAATTCCGCTCCTAACGCTTCCCACCGGTCATCTTCACTCTGTCATCTTCCCTGGTTTCCCCGCCAGAACTTGACGTATGCACCGCCTACGGGTATGATAACGGCTGCAATCATCCCTTGCGGAAACCTATCGCCGTGCGCGGCGGAACATACGAGAGTGGACATGAGCGAATCATCGAACGTGGTTGACAATCAGCCGCATGCGGCCGCCAAAATTCGTGTCGGCATCCTGGGCGCCACCGGCGCCGTCGGTCAACGGTTTGTTCAGGTGCTCGCCGACCATCCGTGGTTCGAGTTGAGCGTGTTGGCCGCCTCGCACCGTTCGGCCGGCAAACGCTATGCAGACGCCTGTCATTGGTACCTGGACGAACCAATGCCCAAAACCGTGCGCGACATGGAACTGCAGCATGGTCGGCCAGGAATGAACTGCGAAATCCTCTTTTCGGCTCTGCCCAACGCCATCGCCCAAGACTTGGAGCCGGCGTTGGCGGCCGCCGGCTATGCTGTCTTCTCCAACGCGGGCGCTCATCGCGCCATGGCAGACGTGCCCCTGCTGATTCCTGAAGTCAACCCGGAGCACAGCGCGCTGGTCGAAACCCAGCGCAAACAACGCGGCTGGCCCGGCTTCATCGTCACCAACCCCAACTGCACGGCCACGCATCTGACCTGCGCCTTGAAGCCGCTGTACGATGCCTTCGGTTTACACCGCGTCTTTGTGGTTTCGATGCAAGCTACCTCCGGCGCCGGCTACCCTGGCGTCTCTGCGCTCGACATCACCGACAACGTGATTCCCTATATCGGCAACGAAGAGGACAAAGTGCAAACGGAGCCACTGAAGATGCTCGGCGCCTATGCGGTAGACAGTATCGTGCCGGCCAATTTCAGGATCAGCGCCCACTGCAATCGCGTGCCCACACGTGATGGTCACCTGGAGTGTGTCTCGGTTGAACTCGACCGCCCGGCGACGGAGGCAGACATCATCACGGCCTGGGAGAGTTTCCGCGGGTTGCCGCAGCAGCTCCATCTGCCAACCGCGCCCTCGCAGTTCATTGTGGTTCGCCCGGAGGCAGACCGCCCTCAGCCACGGCGCGATCGTCTGGCCGGCAACGGTATGACCACCAGCGTGGGGCGTCTGCGGCCGTGTGAACTGTTGAGCTATAAATTTGTACTGCTTGGCCACAACACGCTGCGCGGCGCGGCGGGCGGCTCGGTGCTCAATGCCGAACTCATGGTGGCGCAAGGGTATTTTGGCGAACGTGCTATCGCTGCCCCCGTGCAGGCAGCATTGCAGGCCACGCAGTTGCCGTTGTGGCAACACGCCTAGCATCGCTGTGGAGTTGTTCAATGGAATCATTTGGAACGGCAACCTTAGCTGATTTTGCCGGCGACCTGGTCGTATTCCGCAACTTGAATATCCAGGACAAACGGATCCCCGGCCTGCGCGAGGCGTGGATGGACATGGACCTCCCCTCGCGGCGCATTCCCCGCAAACACGAGGAAGACTACGCGCGCGCGGCGTCTTGGCTCATCAGGCGCGCGCGTAAGCTTGACAAACCCCACGGCGAGATTCAAGAACTTCTGTTTCTTGGAGACACCGCCCTGGCCGACGGCGATGCTTTTCGCAACATTCGGCGCCAGGGGCGCTGGGGCGGCTGGGCCTTCATCGGCAGCGGCGCCCATGAAAACAAACCTGGCCCTTCCGCCTGGGAGCAGAGCGCGGATAACGTCATTGTGGCTGGCCGCTGGAACGACCTGGCCCGCTGGACGCACACGATCCTGGAACAAGGCGCTTTGTGCGACGAACGGACGGCGCTGGTCATTGACATGGATAAGACCGTGATTGGCGCGCGTGGCCGCAACAGCCAGGTGATTGACGAGGCGCGCCTGGCCGGTCTGCGCGCGACGATGATCGAGATGCTGGGAGAAAAATTCAACCAGATCATCTTCGAAGAGGCGTATCGCGAGTTGAACCAGCCGCGCTACCATCGGTTCACCGCGGACAACCAGGACTACCTGGCGTATGTCTGCCTCATCATCAGCGCGGGCGTCATCTCGCTGCGCGGTCTGCTCGACTGTATCGCCGAAGCGCCAGATTACGGTTTTCTCCAGTTCGTGCGCTGGTCCGACACGCGCCTGGCGACAGGCAGCCAGCCTGAGTTAGCCGACATGCATTTCAGCTTCTTGAAACGCCTGGAGGTTGACGACCCAACGCCGTTCAAGTCATTCCGCCGGCTCGAGTATCTTGCAACCACGGGTCGTATGGGCCAGCTGCCAGACACCGCCTTGCCCAGTGAGATGCTGGCGCGTGAAATCTGCCTGACGCGCGAGGTGTTGGACGTGTGCACCTGGCTCAAACAGCGCGGCGCAGTCGTCTTGGTGCTATCGGACAAGCCGGATGAGGCTTCGCTGCCGACGCCGGAACAGGCCCGCGATGGCTACCGCCCCCTGCACCGGGTCAAAACCCATGTCGTGGGCGAGACGCTTGTCGGCCAATTGCCCTGATTGTCCAACCAACCGTAACATGACAAGAGACGAGTGACGACCATAGAGGCTTGATCCTGGCGTCTTTCGTCTCTTATTTTTTGTGCTTGTACTGGAGAATTTGCACCCATGCCTGCCATACGCCCGTTCAGGGCCTGGCGTTTTACCGACGCCGCAGCCTTAGCTGACCTATTGGTTCCTCCCTATGACATTATCAGTCCGGCTGAACAAACCGCTTATTATGCGCGTCATCCAGATAACCTGATCAGAGTCGAGCTGGGACAGGAACGGCCGGACGACGACGAACGCACGAACCGCTACACACGCGCGGCCGCAGCCCTGGACGACTGGCGCACGCGGGGCATTGTGCAGCGTGATCCCGTACCAACCATCTACGTCTATCAGCAGATTTTTAGCCTGCCCGGTCAAAGCGAGCGCATCGTCCGCACCGGTTTCTTTGGCCGGCTGCGCCTCGGCCCGTGGGGGCAGGGCATTTTGCCGCACGAGAAGACATTTCCCGGCGCGAAGGCCGATCGCCTGGCTCTGCTGCAAGCCACGGCCGTGCAGACCGGCGCCATCTTCACCTTATTTCGCGACCCGGCCGGCGAGGTGATGACCGCGCTGCGCGCCACAACCGCTGCGTTGCCTGCAGCCGCATTGATGGGGGATGACGGCATGGAGCATCGCCTCTGGCGGTTGGAGGACCCGGCGCTGATCGCGCGCCTGGCGGACACACTGCATGAACGCACCCTGTACGTGGCCGATGGGCATCATCGCTACGAAACGGCCTTGAATTATCAGCGCCAGCGGGGCGATGGCGGCGGCGAACAGCCGTGGGATTTTGTGCTCACCTATGCCGCGCCGCTGGAAGACCCCGGCGTGCGCATCATGGCCGCGCATCGCTGCTTGCACGATGCGCCTGGACTGTGGTCAGACGATGTGCTGCGCGTCGTGCGAGAGGGCTTCGATCTGCAGCGCTTCGCGGCGGTCGGCCCGCTGCACGACGCGTTGGGGCAAGCCGCGCCAGGCGCGGGCTGGTTTGGACTGCTGCTGCCGGGCATGAGCGGGGGCTGGCTCCTGCGGCCGCGGCCCCAGCTGACGCTGCCGGCTGATCTGCCAGCCGAGCTGACCGAGCTGGATGTGACCCGTCTGCAGGAATGGGTGCTGCGTCCTCTGCTGCGCGGCATCACCGATGACCTGGCCGACAAACGCTTCCTCGCGTACGAGCCAAACCTCGAGCGCGTGGTGAGCGCCGTCAACCAGGGGCAATACCAGGCTGCGTTCCTGCTCAACCCCACCGGGCTGCACCAACTGTGCGCCGTGGCGGACGCCGGGCAAGTCATGCCGCAGAAGGCCACCTACTTCTATCCGAAGCTCATTTCGGGCATCGTGATGTATGATGCAGGCGCCTGGTAGGTCAAGCGGTAGAGTACGTTTCCCGGGTCATGGCCGCACGTCACCCCGGAGGTGTGACCTACAAGAAAGAGGGATTGGACCGCATGGACGTCCTGTTCAAGCTGAGCTACAACCTGCGCCGGTTCCAGGCGGCCGGCTGGTCGCTGGAGCGCTGGTTAGCCGGGATTTTGCTGCTGCTGGGGCTGCTGGGCCTGCTGCGCTGGCTGCCTGGCGATGGACTGAGCGCCGGTGTGGCGGCCAGCGCCGCGGTCGCGCTGCTTGGCCTGGGCCGTTGGGCGCAGCGCCGTGATTATGTGCACTTCACCGCCGATCATGCGCCGCCCCCCAGCGCCCGCGCCATGCTGCCCATGAGCGAGCTGATCCCAGTCTCGGCCAGCGGTCGCTTCGATGTGGAAGGCGAATCGCAGCGTTTCACGGAACTGCCGGCCCACTACCAGTCGTTCGAGATTCGTGAGCACGTCATCATCGGGCGGGTGCGCCCAGCGCGCTTCTTATTCATCGGCCGTTGGCCTGAACAAGACATCGGCATGTGGTATATCTTCATCCGGCCGCGAGACCTGCTCTCGGTGACGAGCGGCCTCTTGAGTCACGGCCGCCGCTCGCGCCTGGCGCTGCGCCTGGTCATTGCTCGCCCCGAAGAAGAGGAAAAACGGAATAGCTTACTGTCAGCCAGGCACAAACGTGATAGTATCGAGGTTGTTTTTCTATCGTTCGATCACAGTGAGGACCGCCAACGGGTATGGGTAGACCTTCTTGTGGATGCACCCCAAGCCGGTCAGCTAGTGCAAAAACCAAAGTAAGACGCAGCGTATCAACGTATCAATCAAAGATTTAATGGCAGGTTTTTCGTATGAGTTATCCAAATCAACAGAATCAATCTCACCAATGGAGACAATCGCCTCCCCCGTCGTCATCTGACCAGGCTTCCACGCGCGCCAACGTGGGGCTGAAACGTGATGATGTCACCGAACCGCAGGATGTAGCCGTTTTTTTTGATTTCGAGAATATCGTCTATTCCACGCGTAACTGCCTGAACCTCAACCCCGATTTTGGCATCTTGATGGATTGCTGTCGCAGTTTTGGCCGCGTGGTCATCGCCCGCGCCTACGCCGATTGGCGGCGCCACGCCCCCACCGTCTCCTCCATCCTCCATTCGCAAGACATTGATCCGGTGTTCGTCCCCAGCTATCAGTACGGCCGCCCCGGCACCAACAACGGCTCGATCAAGAACAGCGTGGACATGCACTTGTGTGTGGATGCCATGCGCGTGCTCTATCGCTATCCGCATCTCAATGCGTTCGTGCTGATCAGCGGCGATCGAGATTTCATCCCGCTGGTGCGCGCCCTGCGCATGGAGGGCAAAGTCGTCATCGGCGTTGGCGTGGCCGACACCACCTCCACCTACCTGGGCCGGGCCGTAGATCATTTTGTCTTCTATCAGGACCTCCTCACCCGCGCGGGCCAACCGGCGCGCGCCGCGCCGCGGCCAGAGAGCGAAGCGCCGCCTGTGGTCATCGCAGAAGCCCCGTCGCTGCCCATCAGCACGAATGGCAGCGGACGCGTCGCCCCACCCGTTGAGCCCGTGGCGGCGACCACGCCGGAGGACGATGGATTGTGGAGCAGCCTGCTCTATGACGCTGAGGATGGCGTTTGAGGTTTGATGGAGGGCGTCGTGGCAGCCAAAACGAAGATTATCGTCAGCGACCTGCACCTTGGAGCCGGGCTGGAAGGCGCCGGCGGCAATCCCCTCGAGGACTTCATCAGCGACATTGATTTTGTCGAGTGGCTGCATGGATTGACGGCCGAAAGCAACGCCGGCGGTACGGACATGGAATTCATCATCAATGGCGACTTCCTGGAGATGCTGCAGGCGCCGGCGACGCCGCGTTTCAACCCGGCTGAGCCCTATCCTCCTGCGCTCTACGCGGCCAATGACGAAGCTTCAGCTCTTCTGAAACTCACGCACATCACCCAGGGCCACCCCGGTGTCTTTGCGGCCCTGGCCGATTTCATCGCCCCCCACCCGCGACGCAACGTCGTCATTCTGCGCGGCAACCATGATCCAGAACTGTACTGGCCGGGCATGCAAAACGCCATTCGCAACCTCCTGGGCGCCGTCGGCGAGATGCACGACCTGCTGCACTTCCCGCCGCGGAGTTACCTGGCCGATGGGGTCTACGTCGAGCATGGCAATCAGTACACCGAATCGGTCAACCGCTTCAGCAACATGGCGCAGCCGCTGGACCCTCAAGATCCCACGCGGCTAGAACTCGTGTGGGGATCACGGTTTGTCGTCGAATACTTCAACCTGATCGAGCGCGAACGCAGCTGGGTGGATGGCGTGGCGCCGATGACGGGCCTCATTTGGTACGGGTTGCATTATGATTTTGCCTTTGCCGCGCAGGCGCTCAAGCTCCTGTTGCAGGCCGCCCCTCGGCTCGGATTGCCGCGGGACGTGACACCCAAGCAAGCCGCGGCAGCCTCTGCCCTGGAGGCCGACCTGGCGACCCCGGCGGCGGTTGCTGCTTCGCAGGCGCGCTACGAGTCTGACCCCGCCTTCCGCCGCGAGTTCGAGACCCGCGTCATGGAAGCCTTGCGCAATGTCCAGGCCGACGATACGTTTCTTCCGTCCGCGCGCGCGCTGACGCCCGCAGATGCCCTGGCGCGCGCCAACCAATCGGTTGATGAACAGAAGAGCCGGCTGCAGGTCGAAGCGCAGCGGATCGCCCGCGAGACGCATGCGCACCTGGTGACATTCGGGCACACGCACATGCCGGAGGTGATTTCCCTGGAGGGCGGCGCCACGTATATCAACAGCGGAACCTGGATCTGGACTGGCGACTTTTCGCACGCGACCGCGGCGCAATGGGAAGACCTGTTTCGTCACCCGTCCAACTACGCCGCCATGCGCCGCTTGAACTACGTGCGCGTGGACTACGACGCGACCGGTAAGCCGACCGCACGCTTACTCGAGGTGGGCCAGCCCGCGCCGCCGCCGGTGGGCGCCACGGGCGGCGGCAATGTGCATCCGGCGCCCGCGCCTGCGCCTCGCAAAGGGTGCCTGCCAGCCTTGCTCATGCTGCCCTGGCGCCGCTAATCTGTTACCTGGCCTATGCAACCCAACGCCGCTGCGCTTGACCTACCTGCCTTGACCGCCCGTTGGCGCGCGTTTACGGAAACGCGCGCGCTGCCGGCGGATATGGATCCGTTGGTGGTCAATTCCTGGCGTCGCTGCGGCCCGCTGCTCAACCCGCACGCCGAACCGCATCTGGCGCGGCTGAACGAGGAAGGCTTACGGCGCCTGCTCATCAACCAGTTCGATCTGCTGGCGATTGCGCGACCGGTGATGGAGGACATCTACCAGGCCGTCGAGGGCAGCAGCAGCCTGATGGTCTTGCTGGACAACACCGGCTGTGTCCTGCTTACCCTGGGCGACGCCAACATGGAACAGGAGGCCGCGCGCATCGGACTGACGCCCGGCGCGTACTGGGATGAGGGGCGCGTGGGCACCAGCGCCTTTGCCCTGGCCCTGGCCGAGCGCATGCCGGCGCAGGTGGTGGGCGCGGAGCACTTCCTGGCCTGCTACCATCATCTGGTGGACGCGGCTGCGCCCATTTTTCATCCGAGCGGGCGCATGATCGGCGTCTTGGGCATTGTCTGCCTGACCAACCTGCACCATCCCCATACCGCCGGCATTGTCGTGGCCGGCGCGCGCGCCCTGGAAAATCAATTGGCCGCCGATGTGATGAACCACGACGCGAACACACACCTGACGCTGCTCAACGCGACGGTGGAATCCATTGCCGACGGCGTATTGGCATGGGATCGTGAGGGCATCATCACGCAAATGAACCGGCGGGCGGCCGAGCTGCTGGGATTGAATCCGCGGGCCGTGGTGGGCAACCGCTTGCAGCGTTATGTGCAGACGCAGGCCGATTTGCTCGATGCCATTCTGCACGGCAAACCGGCAAGCAACATGGAAGCCCATCTGCTGGTCAATGGACGCCCGGTGCACTGCATGATCAACCTGAAGCCGATTCGCATCGGCGATGCGCTCCCGATTGGCTTCCTGGCCACGTTGCAGCCCATCGAGCAGATTCATCAGATCTTTTATCGCCTGGCGGGCGCGCAGGCTGCCATGACGCTGGACGACCTCAAAGGCAAGTCGGCTGACATTCAGCGCGTACGCCAGCAAGCGCGCGCCGCCGCGCGGGGTCGCGGCAATGTGCTGCTGCAAGGCGAATCTGGGGTGGGCAAGCATGTCGTCGCGCGCGCGATTCACAATGCCAGCCCGCGGGCCGACGGACCATTCATGGCTGTCAACTGCCGGGCTTTCCCGCGCGATCTGTTTCTGAGCGAGTTCTTGGGGTATGAAAGCGGAGCGTTTAGCGGCGCGCGCGCCGAGGGGCGTCCCAGCAAGTTCGAACTGGCGTTCGGCGGAACCTTGTTCCTGGACGAAGTCGAGGCCATTCCACTGGAGTTTCACTCCGTGCTCGGCCGCGTGATCGAAACCGGCGAGGTCATGCGCCTGGGCGGCTCGCGTATCATCCCCGTGAATGTGCGGGTCATTGCTTCCACCGACACGGACCTTGATCGCCTGGTGGTCGAAGGTGCGTTTCAGGCCAATCTGCTCTACCGGCTCAGCTCGATTGTGATCGAGATGCCATCTCTGCGCCAACGCCGCGAAGACATCCCCGAATTGATTGACAGCATCCTGGCCCGCATGGGTCGCAGCGCCGCCGAACTGCCGGCCCTGACGCCTGAAGCCATCCAACTCCTGAAAAAGTATCCCTGGCCGGGCAATATCCGGGAGTTGGAGAGCGCGCTGGAACGGGCTTGCAGCCTGGCGCCGGTCGGTCAGCCGATTGATGTGCCTCATCTGCCGGAGAGCATCCGCCGCGGCTCGGTCATGGTGCCCACGCGTGAAAGAGTCGAGCCGGTGCTCAACATGGATGAATGGAACCGCGAGGCCATCATGCGCGCCGGCTGGGCGACGCACGGCAGCCTGACCGAAATGGCGCGCATGCTGGGCATCAGCCGTACGACGCTGTGGCGCAAGATGCGGGCCTTCAATCTCGACGCAAGTCATTTTCAGTTTGAATCCATGAGCGATGTTTCAAAATAGAACACTTTGGGCAAAATACGTTTCAGTTTGAAACAAAAGTGCGACAGTTGATTGACACATCTGGCATCTTGTGTTAATCTAACACCGTGTGATTTTTTAGGAAACCGCTCAACGTCAGAGTGGATTATTACGGCTGATGGTCAGCGCGTCAAGGATGATGCATCGTATGGCTGAATTGGCTGGTAGTGGGATGTGAAAACGCCTGCGGCCCGTGTTTAGACACGAGGTCTGTGGGCGTTTCTGTTTTCCTGACCAGGCTGCAGTCGGTGGCTGCATCTCCCACTTGACGCTGGTCATGGCGAACGCCTGCACGAGTTGAGCGGTCGTGATTGGTCTCATTTTAGGAGCGGCTGTGAAGACAGCGCCACTCCGAAGCTGGAAAGGAGGACTGAATCCCCATCGCAGTCAGTTGTTTTGTTCTACTGTGCGCATGAGGCGCGAGAGCAAAACCCCTCGTATGAGCGGTCTGCAACCCCATTTCGTGCTGCCGGTATGGCAGCGAACAACGCACTAGGCAAGGTAGGAGGAAATCTAACAATGTCTCCGTTTATGGGCGAAGTGGTTGGCACGATGTTGCTGATCCTGTTGGGTGATGGTGTGGTGGCCAACGTCTTGTTGGGCAAGACCAAGGGTAACAATTCTGGCTGGATTGTCATTACCACAGCCTGGGCCTTGGCGGTCTTTGTCGGCGCCTATTCGGTGGCGAGCGTCAGCGGCGCGCACCTGAATCCGGCCGTCACGATTGGTCTGGCCGTGGCCGGCAAGTTTGCCTGGGGCAATGTGCTTCCCTACATCATTGCGCAGTTCATCGGCGCCTTCATTGGCGCCACCCTGGTTTGGTTGCACTATTTCCCGCACTGGGCCGAGACGAAGGACACCGGCCTGAAGCTGGCTGTCTTCTCGACTGGCCCGGCCATTCGCAGCGTCACCTGGAACCTGGTTTCTGAAATCATCGGCACCTTCGTGCTGGTATTCGGCATCCTGACGATCAAGGGCGCTGTGATGGATTCGTCTGGCTCCGCTGTGCCGTTGAACATGGGCGCCCTGGGCATCATCCCGGTGGCCTTCCTCGTGTGGGTGATCGGTCTGGCGCTCGGCGGCACCACCGGCTATGCTATCAACCCGGCCCGTGACCTCGGCCCACGCATTGCGCACTTTGTCCTGCCGATTGCAGGCAAGGGCGACAGCGACTGGGGCTACTCCTGGATTCCGGTGGTTGGCCCCATCGTTGGCGCGATCATTGCGGCTCTTCTCTACGGTGCACTCGGCAGTTTCTAACCCGCTGCGTTTTTTCCTTGCGAAGGCCTGACTTGAGGCCTTCGCAAGGGCCAGCTGATTCGTGACCGTGCGAGCCTGTCGAGGCGATTGTTAGGATGAAAGGATTGGTGGTATGAAGAAACTGATCAATAAACCGGAAGATGTCGTGCGCGAAGAATTAGAAGGGATTGTCTACGCCCATTCAGACCTGGTAACAGTGCACTATGACCCAAATTTCATCGTACGGGCCGATGCGCCGGTCAAGGGCAAGGTGGGCGTGATCTCCGGCGGCGGCTCGGGTCATGAGCCGATGCACGGTGGGTTCGTAGGCATGGGCATGCTCGACGCAGCCTGCCCCGGCGCAGTCTTCACCAGCCCCACGCCTGACCAGATGCTGGAAGCGACCAAGGCCGTCAACGGCGGCGCGGGCGTGCTGCACATCGTCAAGAACTACACCGGCGACATCATGAACTTCGAAATGGCCGCCGACCTGGCGCGCGAAGAAGGGATTGAGGTCGAGGCCGTGGTGACGAACGATGACGTAGCCGTGCAGGACAGCCTGTACACGGCCGGCCGGCGCGGCGTCGGCGTCACCGTCCTGGCTGAGAAGATTACGGGCGCGGCTGCCGAAGAAGGCCGTTCGCTCAAGGAAGTCGCCGATGTCTGCCGCAAGGTCAATGCCTGGGGCCGCAGCATGGGCATGGCGCTCACCTCCTGCACGGTGCCTCACGCGGGCAAGCCTACCTTTGACCTGCCCGAAGATGAGATGGAAATCGGCATCGGGATTCATGGCGAGCCAGGCCGCAAACGGATGAAGCTGGCCACGGCCGATGAGATCACCGAGATGTTGGCCGAGCCGATCATTGCCGACCTGCCCTTCAAGGCGGGCGACAATGTCCTCGCTTTTGTCAACGGCATGGGTGGGACGCCGCTCATTGAACTGTATGTCATCTATCGTAAGCTGGCGCAGATTTGCGAGAGCCACGGCATCAAGATCGTGCGCAACCTGATCGGTTCGTACATCACCAGTCTGGAGATGGCCGGCTGCTCGATCACGCTGCTCAAGATGGATGATGATCTCCTCAAGCTGTGGGACGCGCCGGTGAAGACGGTGGGTCTGCGCTGGGGCGCTTGAGTTCAGCCGATTCGTTTCAATCGTAGGTGACCATGACAATTTCTCGCCAAGACGCGCTTGAGTGGATCAAGAGCGTGGCCAATGTGCTGACTGAGAACAAAGACTATCTCACGGAGCTTGACTCGGCCATCGGCGACGCCGATCATGGCGCGAACATGTTTCGAGGCTTTCAAGCCGTGCTGGCCAAACTGCCCGGGGTGACCGACAAGGATATCGGCACCATCTTCAAGACCGTGGGCATGACGCTGGTCTCCACGGTTGGCGGCGCCAGTGGGCCGCTCTATGGCACGTTCTTCATGCAGGCAGGCACAGCCTCTGCCGGCAAACAGGAACTGACCGCGGCCGATTGGGGCGCCGCGCTGGAAGCGGCCGTCAACGGCGTCGTCATGCGGGGCAAAGCCGTGCTCGGCGACAAAACGATGGTGGATGCTTTGACGCCAGCCCTGGAAGCCTTCAAGGACGCCGTGGCAGAGAACGTCACGATCGGCATGGCCCTCGGCCGTTCGGTGCAAGCCGCGGAAGAAGGCATGAAAGCCACGATTCCCCTCGTGGCGCGCAAGGGACGCGCCAGCTATTTGGGCGAACGCAGTGCGGGTCACCAGGACCCCGGCGCCACATCAAGCTATCTGATCTTGAAGTGTGCGGCCGAAACCTGGGCCAATTCCTAAGCACGTATGCGATCTGGGCAGGCAGGGTAGCCTGTCACATTATTCACTGGAATCCAAAGGAGGATTCGTACACATGGCTAAGTATGCAGCAGCGATAGACCAGGGCACCACCAGCACCCGCTTCATGGTCTTTGATCACAGCGGCAAGGTGGTTTGTTTCGATCAGAAGGAACATGAGCAGATCTATCCCAAGCCGGGGTGGGTTGAGCATGATCCGATGGAGATCTGGACGCGCACGGATGAAGTGGTCAAGGGCGCGCTGGCGAAGGGCAACATTGACGTGGCCGACATCGCCGCGGTTGGCATCACCAATCAGCGCGAGACCACCGTCGTGTGGGATCGCCGCACCGGCAAACCGTACTACAACGCCATTGTCTGGCAGGACACGCGCACGGCCGATCTGTGCAACATGTGGGCCGCAGACGGAGGGCAGGATCGCTTCCGCGCCCATGTCGGTCTGCCCCTCGCGACCTATTTCTCCGGCCCCAAGGTGCGCTGGATTCTGGACAATGTGCCTGGCGTCCGTGAGGCGGCCGCGAAGGGCGATGCCATCTTTGGCAACATTGACACCTGGGTCATCTGGAACCTGACCGGCGGCACCGACGGCGGCGTGCATGTGACCGACGTCTCCAATGCCAGCCGCACGATGCTCATGAACCTGGCTACGCTCGACTGGGACGATGAAATCCTGGGCATCATGGGCGTGCCCCGCGCCATGCTGCCGAAGATCGTCGCCTCCAGCGCCGTCTACGGCACCGCCAAGGGCGCCCTGGCCGGCGTGCCAGTGGCCGGCGACCTGGGCGACCAGCAAGCGGCCCTCTTCGGGCAGACCTGCTTCAGCCCTGGCGAGGCCAAGAACACCTACGGCACCGGCTGCTTCATGCTGCTCAACACTGGCACCAAGGCCGTTCCGAGCAAGAGTGGACTGCTGACCACCCTGGGCTACAAGATCGGCGACGAACCGGCCGTGTACGCACTCGAAGGTTCCATCGCGATCACCGGCGCGTTGGTGCAGTGGCTGCGTGACAACCTGGGCTTGATCTCGCGCTCGGCTGACGTGGAAGCGCTGGCCGCGACCGTCGAGGACAACGGCGGCATCTACTTCGTGCCCGCGTTCTCCGGCCTCTTTGCGCCCTACTGGCGCAGTGACGCCCGTGGCGCGCTCGTCGGCATGACCCGCTATGTCAACAAGGGCCATATCGCGCGCGCCGCCCTGGAGGCCACCGCCTTCCAGACACGCGAAGTGCTCGATGCCATGAATGCCGACTCCGGCGTGGCGCTGACCGCGCTCAAGGTGGACGGCGGCATGGTCTTCAACGAACTGCTCATGCAGTTCCAGGCTGACATCCTGGGTGTGCCTGTGATCCGCCCGATCGTGGCTGAGACCACCGCGCTAGGCGCTGCCTATGCGGCCGGTTTGGCTGTGGGCTTCTGGGCCAAGGTCGAGGACCTGCGCGTGAACTGGGGTAAGGACAAGGAATGGCAGCCAAACATGGATGCTGACCATCGCGCAGCTCAGTATGCCAACTGGAAGAAGGCCGTCACTCGCACCTTCGACTGGGTTGCCTAAACCTGAAAGCAGAGGGCGCGCGCAGCGCGGCCCTCTCTGGCGCCTGCTCGATCGGGAGACCGCGAGCCGCGCGCCACAACTGGCCTGCGGATTCAGTGAGCGCTGAAAATGGGCCGCCGTCCAGACATCTTGTCGGCGGCGTCAGCCCTTCAGACTTACGACGTAGGGTGATAAGACCGAAGGGACCTTGTGACCCTTCGGTCTTTTGACATCGTGACTATTCAGTAGAGAGATGTTCTATGAAACGCCTAGATACTGACATTCTCGTGATTGGCGGCGGCGCCACCGGCACGGGAATTGCCTGGGATGCGGCCCTGCGTGGCTTCAAGGTGATCCTGGTCGAAAAACGCGACCTGACCCATGGCACCACCGGGCGTTACCACGGCCTGTTGCACAGCGGCGGCCGCTATGTCGTCAAAGACCCTGGCAGCGCGGTGGAGTGTATTACCGAAAACCGCATCCTGCGCAAAACCCATGCGCACTGCATCGAAGATACCAGCGGCTTCTTCGTGGTGACGCCAGAAGATGAGGGGGAGTACCCTGATCTCTTCAAGGCCGCGTGTGCGAAGTGCGGCGTGCCTTGCACTGAAATTCCGGTGGCCGAGGCCCTGCGTCGCGAGCCGCTTTTGAACCGGCGCATCAGTCGCGTGTTCGAAGTGCCCGATGGCGCCGCGGACAGCTTCCTGTCCACGCACGCCACGGCCCAGGCCGCGCAGCGCGCGGGCGCGCAAACGCTCGTTTACCACGAAGTCGTTAATCTATTTGTGGAGGGCGGCGATGGCAACCGCCGCGTGGCTGGCGCGCAGGTGCGCAATGTCACCACCGGCGAAGAAATGGCGATCTACGCCAGTATGACAATCAACGCCACCGGCGCCTGGGCCGGTCAGATTGCCAAGATGGCTGGCATCCGTGTGGATGTCATCCCCGGCAAAGGCACCCTGGTGGCTATGAATCACCGTGTGGTGAACACGGTGGTCAACCGTTGCAAAAAACCGGCCGATGGCGACATCATTGTGCCGATTCATACCGTGGCCGTTATCGGCACCACGGACGAACGCGTGGTCAACCCGGAAGACCTGCGCATCGAACCGTGGGAAGTCTATTTGATGTTGAGCGAAGGCGAAAAGCTGGTGCCGGCGATCTCCAAAGCGCGTGTCGTGCGCGCCTGGGCCGGCGTGCGGCCACTGTATCAGGAGCATTACAGCGGCTCCAGCCGCGATGCCACGCGCGCCTTCACTCTCCTGCGCCACAACAGCCGCGACGGCGTCCAGGGATTCCTGACCATGACCGGCGGCAAGTGGACGACTTTCCGCTTGATGGCGGAGAAAGCCGTAGATGCCGCATGCGAGCAAATCGGCGTCCGCCAGCCCTGCGTCACGGCGGAGACAGTCGTACCGGGCATTGAGCAGGGGCACTATTGGCTGGGCCATCGCCTGCACGAGGTCGAAGAGGGTAAGCTGCAGAGCGAGCTGGTATGCGAGTGCGAACTGGTGACGCGCACGATGGTGGAAAATGCCGTGCGCCGCAATCCCCTCGTCACGCTGGATGACCTCCGGCGTGATGTGCGCCTGGGCATGGGGCCCTGCCAGGGTGGATTCTGCACCTATCGCGCCTGCGGCATCTTGCATGAGCTGGGCAGCAAGCAGCCCGCCGGCCGACCGCCGCTGCAAGTCAGCGAAAGCGACGCCACGTGGGAAGTGGCCTATCTGCAATCGCCCGGTCACAATAACGGCGCCGCGACGCCCGCCCCGACGGCCCTGCCCAACCAGGCCATTACGGTGGAGGATGCCAACCTGCTCTTGCGCGATTTCCTGCAGGAGCGTTGGAAGGGCTTGACGCCGATCCTCTGGGCGCAGCAGCTCAAACAGGAACGCCTGGATGAGCTGATCTACCTCAGCCTGCTGAACGCCGATCACCTGCCGGGCGGCGACCGCCACGGCCCGCTGAGTACGTTCTGGCAGTTCGACACCACGCCGAACGAGAAAACGGAGCGCCAACATGCTTGATTTACTTGTCATCGGCGCTGGATTGGCCGGCCTCCAGGCTGCGGTGACCGCGGCGCAGGCCGGCGCACGGGTGCGGCTCATTGCCAAAGGCTTGAGCGCCACCCACTGGGCCGCGGGCACCGTGGATGTGCTTGGCTATGCGCCGGCGGCCGAGGGCGCGGCGCCTGAGTTGGTGCAGCGGCCGCTGGACACGATCGCCACGATGCCGGCAGCCCATCCCTATCGTTTGCTCGGACGCGACGGCGTGGCCAACGCGCTGGAAACTTTCGCGGCCCTGACCCCCGAACTGGGCCTGCCCTATGAAGGCAGCGCCAACGGCGATAACCTGCTGCTGCCGTCGCCGGTGGGCGCGCCCCGACCGGCGTTCCTGGCCCCACGCGGTCAGCGCGGCGGGGATCTGAGCCGGCCGGAACCGATGCTGATCGTCGGTTTTCAGGGGATGCGCGACTTCTACCCCGAACTGATCGCAGCCAATCTCAGCAAGCAGGGTTTTGCTGCGCGTGCGGCGTTCCTGCCGCTGAGCCTGCTCACCACGCAGAGCGACCGCAACACCGTGCAGCTGGCCTACGGCCTGGACGATTCACTGGTCGCGGCCCGGCTGGGCAATGAACTCAAGCGCCTGGTCAAGCCAGGAGAGCGCATCGGCCTGCCGGCCATTTTGGGCGTGGTCAATCACCAGCGTGTGCTGGATGATCTGCGCACGCAAACGGGCGCAGTCGTTTTTGAAATCCCCACCCTACCCCCAAGCGTGCCTGGCATTCGTCTGCATGCCGCCTTGCGCAAGCATGTCGAAGCGCTGGGCGTGCGGGTTGAGATTGGCATGGAGGGCATCGGCTTTCACGCGCAAGGGGATGAGATCCAGTGGGTGGAGACTGCCACCAGCGCGCGCCCGCTCAAGCACCGCGCGGCCAAGTACCTGTTGGCGACCGGCGGCATCCTGGGCGGCGGCTTCAACAGCGATCACCTGGGCCGGGTGTGGGAAGTGATTTTCAATCTGCCATTGACTGTGCCGCAGCAGCGCCATCAGTGGTTCCAGTCACAGTTCATGGATCCGCAGGGACACCCGGTGTTCCGCGGGGGCGTCGCGGTGAACGGCGATTGGCAGCCGCGCCAGGCTGACGGAACCCCTGTGTATCGCAACCTATGGGCGGCAGGCGGCCTGCTGGCCGGGGGTGATTACATCCAGGAGCGGAGCCTGGAAGGCGTCGCGCTGGCCAGCGGCCGCGCGGCTGCCCAGCGACTCATGCACGCGGCCTGACGTTTCAGCATTTACGAACGGACTATCCTTATGCACACGATTTCCTGGCACTCGGTGGGCGAATCGCTCGACGAGTGCATCAAATGTAACATCTGTACGAGCTACTGTCCCGTGGCTGCGGTGACCGATCAATTCCACGGCCCCAAGTATTCTGGGCCGCAGGCGCAGCGCTTCCGCGAGAACGGTCAGCCTCATTCCCCCGATCATTCGGTGGATTACTGCTCTGGCTGCCGTGTCTGCAACGAAGTGTGTCCTACGGGCGTGCGCATTGCCGAGATCAACGCGCGGGCCCGCGCGCAGATGGTGGCCGAACACGGCATCCCGCTGCGTAATCGCCTCCTGGGACGCAACGAGATGTTGGGCAAGGTCGGCAGCTACGTCCCGGCCCTGGCCAACCTGGCGATGCACAATTCCTTCAGCCGCTTGCTGGCGGAAAAGGTCGTGGGCATCGCGCGCGGGGCGCCGCTGCCGTACTGGAGCACGGAGGGCACCTTCGGCGACTGGCTGAAGCGCACCGCGGGGCAGCGTCTGCATTCAGACAAGAAGGTGGTCTACTTCCACGGCTGCGCCACCATGTATTACGAGCCGTTCATCGGCAAGGCGGCCGTCCTGGTCTTTGAGCATCATGGCTACGAGGTCATTGTGCCGCCGCAAAACTGCTGCGGCCTACCCATGCTGAGCAACGGTGAATTCAAGGCCGCGGCCAGCTATCATGAGCACAACGTGGGCTACCTGGCCGATTACGCCGCCCAGGGCATCCCGGTAGTGGGCACCAGCACCAGCTGCACGCTGACGCTCAAGGAAGAAGCGCCCGAACTGCTGGACATGCAGGGCGAGGCCAGCGAACAGCTCAAGATGGGCACCTGGGACATCTTCGAATGGCTGAGCGAGCTGGTCGCGCAGGGCCAATTCCGCACCGATTTCAAGAATATCGAGATGGTGCTGCCCTATCATGCGCCGTGCCAGTATCGGGCGCACCGCGTGGGCAAGCCCGCGTTGGAAATTCTTGAAATGATCCCCGGCCTGGACGTGCGCGACAGCCACGCCCGCTGCTGTGGCATTGCCGGCACCTATGGCTACAAGGTTGAGAAGTACCAGATTGCAATGGATGTGGGTGAGGAGCTGTTCAGCTTCGTGCGCGCGCAGGGCGACGATGTCGCCATCACCGCGTGCGATTCCGAAACGTGCCGCTGGCAGTTGGAGCACGGTACGCACAAGCCCAGCCGCCATCCCATCGAAGTGTTGGCGGCCGCGTATGGGTTGTATGACCTGGAGAAACGCCGGCCGCTGAATGAGTAACACGGGCGATGAGCGCGCTTGCGTGGACTGCCGCTGACTGGGAGAGCGCCTGGGCGCCGTATGACGAGCCAACGTATGCGGACGCCCTGGCGCTCATCCGGCCGGACGACGTGGCGCTGGACATCGGCGCGGGCGATCTGCGCCTGGCGCGGCGTATGGCCGCGCGCTGTCGCCGCGTGTTCGCGGTGGAACAGCAGGCGGCTGTGCTGGCCCAGGGCGAGCTGGCGACCCTGCCCGCAAATCTGACCGCGGTCTGCGCGGATGCGCTGACCTGGCCGCTGCCCGCAGGGATCACGGTCGCTGTCCTGCTGATGCGGCATTGCACGCACTTTGCCGCGTACGCGGAACGCCTGCGCCGGGCCGGCTGCTGGCGACTCATCACCAATGCGCGCTGGCGCGTGGGCGTCGAAGCGGTTGATCTGAAGGCCGGCGTGCCGTGGCGCGTTGCTGCCGGCGGCTGGTACGCGTGCCGCTGCGGCGCCGTCGGGTTCAAGGCGCTGCCCGCGGCCGAGCTGACCGCGGCGCACATGCAGCAGACGCAGGAAGTTCTCGACTGCCCCGCCTGTAGAGCCAGCGATTGAAATCGCGCCTGAATGGCGCCCCGCCGGGCGTCAACCTGCGTGGATGCAATGCCGGTCGGCGCAGGCCGACATAGCGGCGGCACGCCCTTTTGCCCCGAATTCATTCGGCGGCCCATGAGGATATCATTATGACATTGCGACTGGAAGGCAAGCGGATTGCCATTTTGGTGGAAGAAGGATTCGAGGATCTCGAGTTTTGGGCGCCGCTGATGCGTATGCAAGAAGAGGGCGCCCGCGTCACCGTCGTGGGCCTCACGGCCGGCAAGACGGTCAAGAGTAAAACGGGCGGCCTGACCGCGACGACCGACGTGGCCGCGGCCGATGTGCAGGCGTCCGATTTTGATGGCCTGATTGTGCCCGGCGGCTGGGCGCCCGACAAACTGCGCCGCTACGCCGCCATCACCACCCTGGTGCGCCAGGTGTATGACCAGGGAAAGGTAGTGGGCATGATCTGCCACGCCGGCCTGGTCGGCATCTCGGCTGGCATCGTGCGTGGTCATCGCAGCACGGGCAGCCTGGGGATCAAGGATGACCTCCTGAACGCCGGCGCAACGTGGGTGGATGAACCGGCCTTTCGCGATGGCAACCTGGTGTGGGGACGCGTCGTGCCCGACATCCCGTTCTTCTGTCGTGAATTGGTGGCTGCCCTCGCCTAGATCATCCCCGCTGGCCACGAAGGCGATAGGTTCGCCGCATCGTCTCCGCACACCAGCCATCATCTCACACGAGAGGTTTCTATGGTTGGCCTCGTCATTGTATCACACAGCTATTCCCTTGCCCAGGGTGTTTTGGAGTTGACGCGCCAGATGGCGACCCCCGGCGTGAAAATCGCGGCCGCCGGCGGGCTGGATGATCCCGACCATTCCCTGGGCACCGACCCTTTCCTGGTGCAGCGCGCGATCGAGGCCGTTGACGACCCCGACGGCGTCCTGGTTCTGATGGACTTGGGCAGCGCCATTTTGAGCGCCGAAATGGCGCTTGATTTTGTGACCGAAGAGACGCGGCAGCGAGTTCTCCTGTGCGAAGCGCCCCTGGTCGAAGGCGCGCTGGCCGCGGCCGTACAGGCCGGCCTGGGCAGCTCCCTGGCTGTCACCGCGGCCGAAGCGCGCAGCGCCTTGCTGCCCAAGGCCACGCACCTGGGTGTCCATGCGGCCGAGCCTGCGGCGCTGCCCCCGGTCAGCGCAACCGACCGCCCGATTCAACGGCGGCTGATCGTGCGCAACCGCTTGGGGCTGCATGCCCGGCCCGCCGCGCTGTTCGTGCAGACTGTGGGCCGTTTTGCCAGTTCCGTGACGGTGCGCAACCTGACCCGGCACGGCCCAGCGGTCAATGCGCGCAGCATCAACCTGGTGGCAACGCAAGCGATCCGTCAGGGCGACGAGATTGAGCTGAACGCCAGCGGCGCCGACGCCGAAGCCGCGCTCGCCGCGTTACAGCAGTTGGCCGACGCAGGCTTTGGCGACGGCATCGCGCCGCTGAATGGTGAGTTAGCTGCACCTGCGTCAGCCGCGGTCAGGGCGCTTGAGCCTGCGCCAGACGTGGGCGTGGTGACAGAGCCTGGATTGGCTGACCAGGACGAGCCGCAGGGGTGGTTGCAAGGGGTGGCTGCTTCCCCTGGCATTGCCATTGGCCCTGCACGCCGTTTCGAGCCGACCGTGGCGGCGGTGACACGCAAGGTCGTGGCAAACCCGGCGGCCGAATGGCAGCGGCTGCAGGCCGCGATGCAGGCGGTGCGCCAGCAGATCAAGACGACTCATGGCCTGCTGCTGCAGCAGGGCGCGCGCGCGGAGGCAGCCATTTTCGATGCCCATCTGCTTTTCCTTGACGACCCGGCTTTGCTGGATCCGGCGCACGAGGGCATCTTCAACCAGGCCTCGAACGCCGAGGCTGCCTGGCAGGACAGCATCGAGGCGACGGCAGCCGCTTACGACGCGCTGGATGATCCTTACCTCAAGGCCCGCGCGGCCGATGTGCGCGATGTGGGGCGCCAGGTGCTGTTCGCACTGACCGGCGAGCGCGCCGCTTTCTGCCTGGACACCCCAGCCATCGTGGTGGCCGACGACCTTGCGCCGAGCGACACCGCCAACCTGGATCGCAGCAAAGTGCTGGCGCTGTGCACGGCGCGCGGCGGCCCCACGTCGCACAGCGCCATTCTGGCGCGCACGCTCGGCATTCCGGCCGTGGTCGGTTTGGGCGCGCGCGTGTTAGCGCTGCCCACGAACGCGTCCCTGGTGGTGGATGGCGACAGCGGCGCGGTCTTGGTCAACCCGGACGCCAGCGAGGCGGCGACCTGGGAGGCGCGACGCGCGGCCTGGCTTGCCGCGCGTCAGCAGGCGGCGGCGGCCAGCCAACAGGGCGCCGTGACCACGGATGGCGTCCACGTTGAGGTGGTGGCCAACATTGGCAGTGTGGCCGATGCACGCCGGGCCATCGAAGCGGGCGCGGAAGGGGTCGGCTTGCTGCGCACTGAGTTCCTTTACCTGAATCGTGACACGGCGCCGACGGAAGCAGATCAGGAAGAAATTTACCGCGCCATCTTCGACATCATGGGCCAACGACCGGTCGTGGCGCGCACCTTGGATGTGGGCGGAGACAAGGAATTGCCGTATGTCAACCTCGGCCATGAGGACAACCCCTTCCTGGGCGCGCGGGCCATTCGCCTGTACCAGGAGCGCCCGGATCTGATCGAGCCGCAGCTGCGCGCCTTGCTGCGCGCGGCCGTCGGGCATCGTGTGCGCATCATGTTCCCGATGGTCGCGACCGCTGACGAAGTGGCGATGCTGCGCAGCCAGTTGGAGCGGGTGCAGCGTGAACTGGCGGGGGCTGGCGTGCCTGCGCCTGTGGATCTGCAGATCGGCATCATGGTGGAGATTCCATCCGCCGCCGTAATGGCCGATCAGCTGGCGCCGACCGTGGACTTCTTCAGTATCGGCACCAATGACCTGACGCAGTACACCCTGGCCGCCGAACGCGGCAATCCTCGCGTGGCCTATCTCGCGGATGCGCTGCATCCAGCCGTGCTGCGGCTGATTGCACAGGTTATCAAAGCCGCGCACGCGTGCGGGCGCTGGGTGGGCGTTTGCGGCGAATTGGCCGGCGACCTGACCGCCATTCCGATTCTCCTGGGTCTGGGTTTGGATGAATTCAGCATGAGCCCCGCCTCCATTCCCGCGGCCAAGCAACGGCTGCGCGCGTTGAATCGCCGGGCCGCGACGGCGCTGGCGCAGTCAGTCCTGATGCTCGATTCAGCGCAGGCGGTGCGCGCAGCCGTGCGCGCAGCAGAAGCAGAAAGAGCAGGCGCCTGACGACCTGGCGTCACCCAACGCAGTGCAGTTGGGCCAATTCTGACCTTTGACAGAAATGGGGTTGCCGGTTATCATTTGTTTGTGCCGCTCCTCTTTTTCAACATTGCCGCCATTGCACAAACACCGACTTGCCAGGAGGCGAAACATCATGAAACACCCAATGTCAATTGACCACTTTCACACGATGATGGCATCATCGCAACCCAACACCCCGCTGATAGCCGCACTGCGCCAGGTAAAGACTGTCAAGGGGCCCCAACGAATCGCACTGCACACCAGTAACAACCAAAGCCCCAACTTCGTTTGGACTGGATGGAACCTCTAGACCTTCCTGATTGGTCATGTCGCCTGTCTGAGATGACAGACAGCTCGATTTGTTGCCCTATAGCGTGTGGGAGATCCCCACACGCTATAGCTTTCTAGTCCGGTTACTGCCCCTAGATCATCACAGTCTGAGGGAGCCACATGACGAACGATGACATCACCGGGTTGTTGCTGGCCATTCCGGAAATTGCCGCTTGGCCGCAAATGGCGAGCATTTTGACGCGCACGGCTGGCAAGGTGCGTATGGATTGGCTCTTGCCCGTATTTGGGTGTCAGGCCGTGGGCGGCGCCGAGGCTGATGCGCTGCCGGGCGTGGCGGCCATGGCTTGTTCACAAATCAGCATCATTTTGGCTGACGACCTGCTGGACGAAGACCCGCGCGGCGAGCATCATCGGATCGGGACCGGCCAGGCAGCCAACCTGGCGTTGGCCTTTCAAGCCGCAGCCTTGCGCGTCATTGACCAGGCGCCCATGTCTGCCGCCCAACGCGCAGCGGTGCAGGGTCGCCTGGCATTCCTGGCGCTGAAGACAGCCTACGGGCAGTGGCTCGACGTGCAAAACCTGACCGGCGAAGATGACTACTGGAAAGTCGTCGAAGCCAAAAGCACGCCCTTCTATGGCGTGGCTCTGCAGGTAGGGGCGCTGCTGGGCGGCGCCGACGCCGAACTTGCGGCTGAAATCTATGCCCTGGGCGTGCAGTTGGGCGAGATTGTCCAGTTGTTTGACGATCTTGAAGACGCCCTGCAAGACCCTGCCTCGCCCGATTGGACGCAGGGACGCAACAACCTCCTCATTCTCTATGCCCGCAGCGCAGCGCATGAGCAGCGCGATGCGTTCGTCGCGCGGCTTTCCCGCCTGGCCGAACCAGGCGTGTTGCAGGAGGCGCAGCAAATCCTCATTGACAGCGGCGCGGTGAGCTATGCGATCTACCAGGCGGTAACGCGCTTTCAGGCCGCGCGGCAGCGCCTGGAGAATCTCGGGCTGGCCAATCCGGAGCCAATTCGGCGCGCGCTGATGGATCAAATAGCGCCTCTCAAGACCTTGTTTCAACAGCTTGGGCTTGAAGCTCCTCCCGAATTGAACATCTAGGAAGCCATGCATGAACCGAGGCTCTGAAGCGCTCGCACCGGATGCAGCCCGCGCGGATCCTCCAACCCGTGGAAACCAACGCGCAGCCGCCTGGCGGCTTGATGGCGTCTTGTCCATCGTGGCCTTGACCATTCTGCTGGTGTGCGTGTTCTACGCGTTTTCCTATCCGCTGCTTGGTCATTATCCGGGTATGAGCCTCACGTATGACTGGGAAGTGCTGGACACCGATGGCTGTGATCCAGCGCTTGCCTGGTGTCGCGCCAATAACGGGCAGATGTTGCGCGGCGATCATTTGCTGCAAATTGGCGACCTGACATACGCCGCGTATGTCGAAGACCGCACAGCCGTGCCATTTGGGGCTTTTACGGCAGGCAGCCATGTGCCTATCATCCTACAACGAAATGGCCAGGTAAGGCAGGTTCATTGGGTCATGCCTGACTCAACCAGTCTGGCCTGGAACATGGCGTTCTTCAATCTACTGTTCGTCCTTCCCTTCTGGTTAGCCGGCTCCATCATCTCGCTCTTTCTGCGGCCGCGCGATAGACGCTGGGTATTGCTGGTTCTTTCCAACTATCTGATTACCATCTGGTTGGCAGCCGGATTCACCTCCAACACACACCTGGGAGGTTCGGCCTTTGTCGTACGCATCGCCGGATGGCTCATGGCGCCGGTCTTTCTCCATCTCCATCTGGATGTGCCAGATCCACTGCCCCGCCTCAGATCTCGAATCTCGCTGCCGCCAATCTATTTGATCTTCATCGCGCTGGCCCTGAGCGAGCTGTGGTCGCTGCCGCCCCCACGGACCTATGTCGCAAGCGACGCGCTGGCGATTTTGACGAGCCTTGGCCTCATCAGCTACCGCCTCTTGCGCCCTATGTCCACATCCGATCGTCTTGCGGCGCGTCTCATGCTGACCGGCGTCATCTTGGCGTTTGCTCCCGGCCTCTTCCTCTGGGTCATTCCCATCTTGATCGGTATCGAGCTTCCCATTGTCAACACCGCGGTCTTTGCGACGTTGGCTCTGCCAGCATTACCGCTCTTCTATTCCTATGCCGCCTACAAACACCGTTTGGGCACCCTGGAGTTTCGCGCCAACCGTTTGTTAAGCGTCTACGCTTTCATTTCCCTCTATGGCACGGCGTTTTTCTTTGTTTTTTCCCTGCTCGGACGCTGGTTGCGACTCAGCACGAATGCGATTCTAGCTTATCTTGTTTGCTCGGCGTTTTTCGTCGCCATCGCCCTTGCGCTGCGTCAACGCTTTGTGCGCATCATTGATCGCCTTGCCTACGGCGCTGAACACAGCCCCGACGAATTGATTCGCGCTTTCGCCAACCGTATTCCCCAGGCCGTGACGCGCGATGATCTCGTAACCTTGCTGGCGCGCGAAATCATGCCCAGCCTGCTGATCCGCCAATCGGCGCTGATCGTGATTCCATCCGATCTACCGCGGGGATCAGCCGGGGTGACGGTAGACGCCGTCTACGTGGAGAACGCCGCTATGCCTCCAAGCTGGCCGGCGTCGGCGCTGCACGATCTGTTGGCTGCCGCCGGACGTTACCGCCCGTACGAAAGGCGCGCCCCTCATCCAACGCTCGATTGGCCGCGACTGGCAATTACCTTCTCAGTGGGAAAAGGGGGCCGCGGTATTTGGCTGCTGGGCGAAAGGCATCCTGACGATTTTTATCCGCAGAAGGATATTGACCTTTTGACTACCCTGGGCAACCAGGTAGGAGTGACCCTCTACACGGCTGGCTTACTCCTGGAAAGTCGGCGGTTTGCCCAGGACTTGAAGGCGCTGCACGTGGTCAGCAGCATGGTGGCCAGCACGCTGCAGCCGCAGGAGGTTTACAGGCGTACGGTGGAGACCCTGGCGCAGGTCTTTGGTTACAGCTTCGTCAGTATCTACCGCGTCGAGGACGAACGCCTGCATCTGCAGTCCCAGGTCGGATACGACCCGGCAACGCTGATTTGGGATTTGCCGCTGACCACTGGGGTCATGGCGCGCGCTGTCCGCACGCGCAAGGCCCAACTTGTGCCGAATGCCAGTATGGATGTTGATTTTCAGCGCGAGCTGCCAACGCTTGTGTCCGAGGTGGCTGTTCCCGTACAAAATGCGGAGCAAGTGCTGGGCGTCATCAACGTGGAGTCGGCTGTACCCGGACAACTCACGATCAATGATCTTGATCTGCTCTTGATTCTGGCGAACCAACTGGCGATTGCCATCACCAATGCCAGCCTGTTCGACACCGTCACCCGGCAGTTACATCAATTGGAGGCTCTGCGCCAGGTAGAACTGGCATTGACCAGCAACTTGAATCTGGATCAACTTCTGCGGACGATCGTCGCCCAAGCGATTACACTTGTGGATGCACAGGGCGCCGGCCTGTACATCTACCTACCTGATTCGGATCAGCTTGAGCTGCGGGTGTCGCAGCAGCCGCCCTCCTGGCAGCACGACTATACCGGCGCGCGCTTGCGGCGTGACGAAGGCCTGGCGGGCGCGGTGCTGACGCGCAACGAAACCATCATGACGAATGATTACCATGCTGGCTTTTCCACTGAGGCCTTTGCCGAAATCGCGCTTAGCTCGGTTCTCGGCGTACCGCTGACGTGGGGCAGCGAGATTTTGGGCGTCCTCACGATCTACAATACTGAAGCCGGCCGCGTCTTCAATCCAGATGATCAACGTGTGGCCGGGCTTCTGTCGGGCCAGGTCGCCGTGGCGATCGTCAACGCCCGCTTGTATGAAGATGCCCGTGCGCGCGCAGAAAAACTAGCCGTGGCATACGATGATCTCAAACAGCTCGATCGGCTGAAGGACGAGTTCGTGCAAACGGTTTCGCATGAGCTGCGCACACCGCTGACCTTCGTTTGTGGCTATGTGGATCTTCTACTGGAAAATGCCCTGGGTGATCTGAGCGCGCCGCAGCGGGAAGCCCTCACCATTGTCGCGGACCGCGCCGCGGCCATGGTGCACCTGGTGAATGACATCATCAATTTGCAGCAGATGGATCTGCGTTCCTATGTCCATGGACCGGTAGACCTGGGCAGACTGGCGGAGGCTTGTGCCCAAGGCGCACGCGTCACTGCGCAGCGAAATGGCATCGGGGTGGAGGTCAAGATTGCCCCTGATCTGCCCCAAGTTTCGGGAGATTCCCATCGCCTGGGGGAAGTGCTCGACAATCTGCTCGACAATGCAATCAAGTTCAGCCCCAACGGCGGTGTGATCACGATCCGAGTCGAGCAGACACAGGCCCACTTTCGTGATACGGACCAACAACCGCAGGCCGGGGTCAAGGTGACGGTAACTGACACGGGCATCGGCATTGCCGAAGATCAGTTGAGCCGCATCTGGGATCGGTTCTACCAGGTGGACGGCACAAAGACGCGCCGCTTTGGCGGGGCCGGCCTGGGCCTGGCGATCGTCAAACGGATCATCGAGGCGCACGGCGGGCTGACCGGCGTCGAGAGTCAATTGGACGGCGGGAGTTCATTCTGGTTCATACTGCCGGCCTGGCACGGCGCAGATGGTACGCATCCGAACGAGATTCCCCCGCCGCGTTGATGATCCCGCGCTCATTTCCCCATCAAGGCCAGCAGGACGCCGCCCGCGACGACGCTGCCGATTTGCCCGGCCGTGTTGGCTCCCATCGCGTGCATGAGCAGAAAGTTCTCGAAATCCTCTTCCAGTCCTAGCTTTTGCACGACGCGGGCGGCCATCGGAAAGGCGCTGATGCCAGCCACGCCCGACAGCGGGTTGAAATGGCCCCGGCTCAGAAAGTTCAGCAAGCGCGCAAACAGCAGTCCGGCCGCGGTGTCGAAGACAAACGCCATGATGCCAAGCAGCAGAATGAACAGCGTATCTACACGCAGGTTACTGAGATGTTCATCCATCTAGCTTGACTCCATTGTCATCATATGTCTTACCCTGGCTGACGCCGATCGTCCATTGGCAATCAGCCCAGTGCGCCCGACCACACCAGGGCGAAGTCCTGCGGGCCGCGGGCCACGTTGTAGGCGCGCACGGTGATAGTATAGCGGCCTGGCGCTGGCTCAGGGATCAGCGCCATCTCCACATTGTTCGTGCGATCGAAACCGCGATTGAAGGGGGCGACAAACTGATTGCCATGATAATTCTGACCGGACGGCGTCGTGACGATCAAGTCGAGATCATTGACCAGGTTCGGATTCTGGCTGGCCGAGCTGGGATAATCGCTCCACACCAGCGTCACCTTGAGCGGAATACTGCTGTCGGTCACGATTGAGCTCAAGCGCACCGAGCGGCCCGTGGTCAACCCACGTGTGCGTTCATACATGTTGATCACGCGCGGCGTTATCGGTCGCACACAGTTTAGCACATTCACATGGCCCCAACCCTGTTCAAAATCATAGGGCGCGCCGTTTTGGCTCACGCCGTAGCGATAGGGGCGGTAGTCTGCGCCGTGGAGCAGAAGGGCTTTGAGCAGGGCGGCGCTGGGGTTGCGGCGGCCTTGCTGGCGTAGGAATTGGCGCAGCAGGGCCATGGCGCCTGTGGTGAGCGGCGTCGCCATGCTTGTGCCGCCGTCCACCATGTAATCCTGGGGCAAGGGGGGATAGTCGCCCCAGCCGTGCGCGCTGGAATCCAGCAAATGCGAACGGGTGGAGACAATGTTGGTGCCGGGCGCGACCACATCGGGCTTGATGCGGCCATCACGCGTGGGGCCGCGGCTGCTGAAGGCCGCCAGATCATCCGCCTGATCGCTCGTTGCGTCGTTGCGGATGGGGTCGCGCGGGTAAAATCCAGGCCACAACTGACCCCAGCTCGCCTGGTAGCCCAATCCACTGCGCTCGCTTTCGGATGCCCCTACGGTGATGCAGTTCTTGGCTGTGGCTGGTGGGGTAATGCTGCCAGGGTCAATTTTGCCATCACGATCCTGATCCGCACCATCGTTTCCGGCCGCCACCACGACCACGAAGTCCTTGTGGTCCCACACGAAGCGGTCGAGCGCCTCCGAGAAGTTATCATACGCGCCGAAAGCGCCGCCGCCCCAGCTGTTGTTGTGAACCCGGACACCGGCCTCGTAAGCTTTGTTGAAGAAGGCGTAGAGGTCAGCCGGCAGTCCGGCGAGTCCAAAAGGGGCGGGGGGCCGTCCATACCGCTGCTGAAAGGCCCGGCGGTAGGCAGGCGTCCATTCCAGCTTCTGCTCAATCGCTTGAAAAACCAGCGTCGCTTCGGGTGCAATGCCGCGAATGACTTCGTTACTTTGGGCAGACGCAGCGCCAGAACCGAGGATGGAGCCCGTCACATGCGTGCCGTGCCCTGAGTCGAGATCGGCCGGGCCATCGTTGCCGCCCTTGTTGAGAACTACGCTGTTGTAGTCCGCAGAGATGGGCCAGCTTTGAATGGCAGCGACGCGCCCGGCAAAGTCAGGGTGGATGTGCTCCGTCTCGCCAGAATCAAGCCCCGTGTCGGCCACGCCGATGATCTCGCCTTTGCCGGTCAATCCGGGTTCCTGGGGAGGCGCCACATCGAGCACGTGCATGAGGCGCGCGGCCACGTTATTGCGCACCTGGCGCAGCACGAATTGATCTACCGACTTGACGCCGTGGATGTGCGCCAGGGCCATGACCTTCTCCGCCAGGTTGGGGGTGTTGGGCGGAAACGAAACGCTCGTGACCAGCGCATTCTGGTCGGGAGGTTCGCCCAGGCTGCCCCCGATTGCTTCGATGGCCGGAATGGCTTCCTGCAGCAGCTCTGGGGTAAAGAAGCGCACCGTGAATGTGCTGATGAGCGGCTCGGCGGCAGTGATCGCATCCGATGCTTCAACCGTCAGCGCGGCGCGGCTGTGCATGTTTTGCGGCGACAGATCGCGGCCAGCCGGTTCCGCGAGGCTCTCGCGCAGGTCCGGCGACACCCGCAGACTCGGCTCAAAGTAGCCGATCCAGCGGACGAAATCGAGATTCCTCACTGCTTCATACGCCGCATCGGACAGTTCGACGACGTAGGCATAGGATGGCAGCGGTTCGCGCAAGATGCCGCCGACCTTCTCCACGGCTTGCAGCCATTCGGGTTTGATGGGGCCAATGAACTGCACCAGGAAATGATGGGGAACATCGTCCGCCATGCGCGCGCCACGGGCGTCGGCGACATTTTGGGAGATAGCGAGCGGCGCGATGGAGGTGTCCACCAATTCGCCTCCCACGTTGATCTCATTGATGCCGTCCAGAACCTCAATCGTATAACCATCGGCGGTCAACTGGTCCAGCTGTTGGGGTGTGACCTCAACCAACGCCGAGTCAGGATAGAGGGTCAAGACGGATGAAACATGGCTTTTGATCGTACGCTGCTGGCGTTTAGTAGCGTAAATGATGGCTGTGACCTGCATGTGCAACCTCCTAATGTCCATTCAGATACAAAACGTAACCACAGACAGACCTGCAAACTCACATGCTCTCTCCCAAGTAGTTTAGCACCGGACTCACGGACACGCAAGGCGCCCCTGATCTCCGATCTCCATTCTCTGATCTCCATTCTCTGATCTCTGATCTCCAATTGCCCATCTCCCTAACTTGCATTACAATGCATGAGATGATGCAAATCTCAGCAGCCAAAGGGCATGTAAGCATGAAAGACGACCTGGAAATCATGGAGATTGACACTGACAGCCGCTATTGGCGTCAGCAGTTCTTGGGCGTGCCATTTCGTCTCTATCGCTACGTGCCCCAGTGGGTGCCGCCGCTGGCCGCCGACGCCGCGTTGATGCTGAATCGTGAGCGCCATCCTTTCTTCCGTCACTCAGACGCCATCTTCCTGCTGGCCTGGCAGAATGGCGAAGCGATCGGGCGGCTGGCGGTGCTCGACAACGCGAACTACAACGCGTTCAACCACGAACGCACCGCGTTTTTCTATCTGTTCGAGTGCATTGACGACCGCGAGACCGCCCTGGCCCTTTTTGCACGCGGTTTTGATTGGGCGCGCGCCCGCGGCCTGAACCGGATGGTGGGACCGCACGGCCTGAGCGCGCTGGACGGCCTGGGGCTGCTGGTGAAAGGCTTCGAGCACCGCCCGGCACTCGGCATCCCCTATAACCTGCCATTCTATCCGGGACTGATCGAAGCGGCGGGGTTCGAGCGCATGGACGATTCGGTTTCCGGCTACCTCAGTGCGGCCATGCCGTTCCCAGAGAAAATCCACGAGGTCTCCGCGCTCGTACAAAAGCGACGCGGCTTGCGCGTCGTGCGTTTTCAAACCCGGCGTGAGCTGCTGCGCTTAACGCCCCAGCTCGGCGACCTGTACAACGCCGCGCTGGGCGGCACGAGCGGCGGAGTGCCGCTGACCGCAGAAGAAATGCAGACCATCGCGAACCAGATTCTGCTATATGCGGATCCGCGGCTGATCAAAATTGTGATGAAAGAGGACGAACCGGTCGGCTTTTTGCTTGCCTATCCGGACGTTTCCGCCGCGGTGCAGCGCACAGGCGGCCGCGTGTGGCCCCTGGGTTGGATAGACCTGCTGAGGGAGCTCAAGCGCACCAAATGGGTCAACATCAACGGTGCGGGCATTGTGGAGAAGTACCGGGGACTGGGTGGGATGGCAATCCTGTTCAGCGAAATGCAGAAAAGCATTGCCGAGGGGCATTTTGAACATGCCGACCTCGTGCAAATCAGCGTGTCGAACGACAACATGCAGCGCGAACTGCGCGATCTGGGCGTGGACTTCTACAAGATGCACCGCCAATACGCCCGCGCCCTGTAGCGCCCGCTTGGCCCCTAACTCGCGCCGGCCACAGCGATGCCCTGCGCAATGACCTGCCGCGTGTCGGCCATCATTGGCAGGGCGGCCATCTCCGCCAGAGTGAACCACCCAATGTCGGCCGCGTCATCGCCGGCGTGCGGTTCCCCGCCCTGGTAGTAGGCCAGGTAATCCAACACCACATAGTGAAAACGCACGCGGCCCTGCGCGTCGCGCACGATCGGTTCGAACGCGGCAATGAATGGCCCTGGCTGCACGGTCAGGGCCGTTTCCTCGGCCACCTCGCGCATCACGGCCGCGGCCAGACTCTCGCCAACTTCCACCAGTCCACCTGGCAGCGACCACAGCCCCTTGTTCGGCTCACGTCCACGCTGAATGAGCAGCACCTGCCGGGTCTCCGGACGCCAAATCAGCGCGCCGACGCCAACGCGCGGGGCGAGTGGATATTCACGACGCGCGGCGACTGGCTGCGGGTTCATGCGTCAGCCGGCCTGGCGGGATCGAAATCGGGCGCCACCGGCGGCGGCGCAGTGGGCGTCTGGCCGGCCCAGAAGTCGTCAACCTCTGTTTCGCCCTCAGCTTGCCAGCGCGCCAGCAGCGGCAAAAGCTCATCCCACGCGGTCAGACTGGCATCAGGGGTCGTCTGGCGGCCGGCCAGGCGGTTCGATGGATGAGCGGCGATGTTGAGCAGCACGCCGCGCAGCCCCAACTCCTGCGCTGGCGCCACATCCTCATCCAGGCGGTCGCCGACGGCCACAGCCTGGTAGGGTTCCACATCCCAGTAGCCGAGGGCCACTTCAAGCAGTTTGGTTTTGGGCTTGCGCTGTTCCACCGTCTGCGAGGTGACGACAACATCCACCAGGTCACGCAGGCCCAGCCTGCGCACGGTCCGCTGCAGCGCCCGGTCGCAGTTGTGATTGGCGATGATCCCCAGGTGATAATCTGCGGCGTGCAGGGCGGCCAGCGTTTCCATTGCGCCAGGCAGCGGGATGCTGGCCTCGATGAACGGCGCGAAATAGGCGTCTACGGCCTGGCGCACGAGCTTGCGTTCCAGCGACACGTAGCCGTAGAACTGGACGAGGAAGGCCAGGGTGTCGTCGGCCGTATGTTCGTCCTGCTCCTGCACCGACTTGCTGGCCGCGAACTCCAGCGCCTTCAGCCACTGCAGTTCAAAATCGTCCGGCAGGTCTAGCCCGGCCGCGCGCAGCGTCGCGGCCGTGGCGGCCGCGCCTTGCACGGCCAGGTGCGTTTCCGGCTGCGTCAGGGTCGCCAGCGTTTCGTCAAAATCAAATAAGACGGCCTGCACGGCGCGTTCATGACGTGGAATCTGGGTCATTGTTTGATGCCGATGGCGATGAAATCGCGTGCAAACAGCGAGGGCCAGCGCCGCGCCAGCCAGGTGTAGGCTTGACGAATGCCGGGCCAGCGGAAGAAGAAGGGGTATAAGCCGGAGACCCACAAGCTGGCGCTGCCATCGGTGCGCACGATGCGCACGCGGCGCGCCTTGAGCAGGTCGCGCGCCTCCGCCAAGGTGAAAAAGCGCAGGTGGGTTAGATCGGTGGGCGTGTTGCGCACGTAGGGAAAGCGGCCGCGCAGCAGCCACCAGCGGCAGCGCCAATGGGCCATGTTGGGCAGGAGGAGCACCAACTTACCGCCCGGCCTGAGCACGCGCACGCACTCATCGAAGGCCTTGTCGAAGTGGTAACGGTGCTCCAGGCCAGAGTCGGAGACGACGGTGTCGAAGACGCCGTCGGCAAAGGGCAGCGGCGCGCTGTCCAGGTCAACCTGGTGCGCTTCGATGCCGCGGTCACGCGCGCGGCCGACGGCGACGTGCGACATATCCGTGCCAATGACCCGGTTGCCCTTGTCGGCCAGTTGGCGCGCAAGCACCCCAGGGCCGCAGTCCACCGCCAGCACGGCTTCACCCGCGCCCACATAGCTGGCGACAATGTCCAGCCTGACTTGATCGTAGATGTCAGGCTTGCTGCGCCAGTAGTCATCGTAAAATGCAACAAGGTCCATGAAAGTTCGCTCGTGACTCAGCGCGCAAGCCGCTGAAAATAGAAGGTGAAGATGGGAAATCCATTTTCGTAACACCAGGCTTCACGGGTGGTAGGAATCGTATCGGCCAGGCAGGCAGCCAGGCTATCGTCGTGCGGCCGAAAGAGGCCGCTGGCGCGGATGACATCTTCGATCAGCTCGGCGTATCCTGGTACGTCGGTGCGCACATGCAGGATGCCGTCAGGCGCCAGGCCGCGCGCCAAGAGGATGACGCTGTAGTCGGTGAACATACGCTTGTGCTGATGGCGTCGTTTCCACCACGGATCGGGCAGCAGGACATGCATCACGGTCGCGCATCCTGGCGGCAATGAGCGCGCCAGCGCGTAACGGGCATCGTCAGCCGACACCCACAGATTGGGCAGGGGGATATTTTCAGCGGCCTTCAGCACGTGGCGCAGGAGATGCCAGCGCAGCTCAAAGCCGATGAACTGGCGCTCAGGGTGCTTGACAACGCGGTCGAGCAGGAAGTTGCCATCGCCAAAGCCGATCTCGATTTCCAACGGCCCACGCGCCAGGAAATCGGCCAGCCGTTGGCGATAGAAGTCATGCAGCCCGTCGCCGTTCGGCTCCAGGTCAGCAATCTGGAAAAGGGGTTTGTCTAGCGGGGCGCGCAAATAGCCGCTGTGCTGCAGACGCTGGAAGGGGTTGCCGCCGGCCAGTCCTTTGCCGGTTTCCAGGTTCTCTGGGCCAAAGGTCGGCGCCGCGGGGTCTACGGTGAACTTGTCTGGGATGCCGCGTCGAGTCATAAAATCTGCATCTGCCTGCCAGGCGCACAGAACGTCGAAAGCATACCTTTGCCGCGGCCTAGCGTAACGCCATCACGAGCACAAAGGCGCCGAAGAAGCTCAGCGTGAGGGCGTTGAACAAGTGCCAAACGCTGATCTTGGCATAGAGCCACTCCTTCCAACGCACGAGCGCCTGAATGGGCTGCTGACGCACGGCGGCGCTGAAGACAGGCGTCACCCGCGCCAGGCCATAGAGCAATCCGAGCAGCGCGCCGTACCAGGGCAAGCCCAGCGCCAGGTTCCACAGCAGCATGGCATGATAGGAGGCAAACGGAAGGTAGGTGATAAAGCCGGCGCCCCCCAGCGCGGCGCCGTAAATCGCAGCGCCGCGGTAAAGCCCATAGGTGGCCCATTGCCGAGGCACTTGGATCGCTAACGCCGGCAGCGGCAAACTCACCAGGCCAATCTCGTTCGCGCTGTAAAGAAGCGCCAACGCGCCCACCACGGCCAACGCCCCGGCGCGCAACATCGGCGGCGCGGCCAGGGCCAACTGCACCCGCTGCGCGGCCGCGGCCAGCAACGTGTTGAACAAAATGACCGTGGCCACCAACGCGATGGCGTAGATGGCAGCCCGGATCAGCCACTGCCGAGTTGTCTGACGCTCCTGCACGAGGGGCGCGATCACGAAGATCATGTTGACCCCTCAAGGGGTGCACGTTTTCGACAGCCCGGCCGTGATGGCCAGCACACAACCTATGCCCAACGCAATGGCGGGCGCGGCGCCGCCTGCGGCCCAGCCAGCCAATGCGCCCAACAACGCAGCGACCGCGACGAGGTGGCTGCTGCGCAGGGCTGGAGTAGACGTCGTCATGAATTCCTCTTAACAGTTTGCATTCACCGTGCGCGGGTGGCGGTTGAAGGTGTCGGGCGCGTTCGTTGAAACGCAGCCGCACTGCCGATCGCTGGGGCAGCCGGCTTTGCGGCACCAACAGTCACAGCAGTTGATCGGATTGACGCTGCCGCCGCATGTCCAGCAGCCGCCCTGGTTCGGGTAGTAGATCAGGTTGATCCAGCATGGAGATTTGCACGTGCCATCCTCGTTGCACTGGAAACCGTAATCCATGCAGTAGGGGCCTGGCGGCACACAGCAATCTTGCACGCCGAACTTCGCGCGCGCGCTGGCCGTGGGCGCGGAATTCATAGCGACCGCGGCCAAAAAGGTGAATGTGGTCTGGGCCACGCGGCCCAGGAAACTGCGCCGCGTAACGGTGCGGCGGGCAATCGCCTCGCTCATCAACTGGGCACGCGTTTCTTGTTCTGCGTTCATAAGTCCTCCGTGACAGATACGTTGGCGTCTATCAGAGAAACTGCGCCGGCGAGTCTTGTGACGTACTCGCCGCAGTTCGTATAGGCTTTAGTTGTTCAGTGGATCGCCCACCGGACGCTCGAAGAGCACTTCCAGGTGGATGCGCGAATTGACCAGACCCTTACCCAGAATTCTACCCTCTTCATCCACGGCAAAGCCAAAGGGCGTGACGCGCGTCAGGTACCGGCTCTGCAGAGATTCATCGGTGGGAATGGTCAGAATCGGCACGCGCACATCGTACAGATCGGCAAAGCGTGCATTTTCTTCGCGCGACGCGCCGCTGAGGAAAAACGGCCGCACATCGCTCTTGTGTGCAGCGCTGAACTCGTTGAGATCCGGGATCAACTGTTGGCAAGGCCGGCAGTTGGGCGAGCCAAAAATCAGCAGCAGACGCTGGCCCCGGTAATCGGCCAGGCGGTGCGGCACGCCGTTCAGGTCCGGGGCGGTGAAATCAGGCGCCTGACTCCCCTCGGCAATGCCATCGCGGGAGACGCCTTGGGAGCGTCCCAGGTAAATCAAACCGACCTGGCGATAGAGCACAAAAACCAGGAAGGCAAGGGCCAGAAGGAAAATCCAGAGCACGACCGTGCTAATGATCCAAAGTGAAGACATGGGCATCTACCGTCGGCGACCCAAACGACGCCGGAGTGAAGGATTGGGGGTAAACGAGGGCCAGGGGCTTTCGACCCAGGGGCTGCGGCTGATCGTGGCGCTGACCTGGCCAGCCAGAAGGACAATGGCGACGCCGGTCACCGCCAGCAGCAAACAGGGAACCGCATCGAGCAGCGGGAGGCGCGCGGCGGCTGGCGCCAACCCCAAGAGGGGATCAAGGGCGAGAAAAACGCTTGGGGTAAAAATCGCCAAACTGACAAGGAGCATTAAAGCCGTGTTGCGGATGACCAGCATGCCTGACAGTTCCTCGGAGAACAGATTGCCAAAGCAATGACAATCGGGGTGATGGCCGCGCGCCAGGTTCCAGCCGATGGCGAGCGTGAAGCTGAGCAGGGTGAGGAACGCGGCTGCGGCCGCCCACGGCGTGAAAAGTCCCACCATCAACAACGCGCCGGTGATCATCTCGACGTAGGGAATCAGCGCCGCATAGAGATCCGCCAGGCGCGGCGGGAGCACACGAAAATTGTAGACGGCCATCGTGAATCCCCTGGGATCACGCAGCTTGGTGATACTGGACAACAGGAAGATCAGGCCGATCAGCCAACGCACGGTCGTAATGGCGTAGGGATCGGTCAAGAATGACATTGACGGCAAATGGGCGACCTCGGCATGAGCTGTTGCAGCAGGATATCTGCAGGCACAGAACCAACTTCCCGCAGGTTGAGCGCCTGCGGGAAATCTAAGGCGGGCGTAGTTTAACACAGGTTTTGCGCAGGCGCAAGCAATCCATCTTCCCGTTCAGCCATTTCCAAATGCAGGGACAGCTCGCTGTGGACTTCCGCAGAAGGTGATGGTAATTCAAATGGCACGAATCCACCAACAAATAGATGGTTTTTTGCAGAATCTGCCTTGTTTGGTACAATCTAGACCGGCTGGGGTTGAGCAGCAGTAAGCTCACCCAGCCTGCGCGTAAAGCGGCCTTTGCTGGGAGCGAGATTCACGCCTGAAAGATTAACAAGGAGAACGCGATGTTGACCAAGCAGTATGCAAAAAACAATAAGACGTGCAAAGTCACGTTTGAACTGCCCGCTGAGGCGGGCTTGACGAAGGGCACTCTCGTGGGTGACTTCAATCAATGGGATGTGGCCGCAACGCCGCTCAAGCGGCGCAAGGATGGTGTTCTCTACGCCGCCGTCACGCTTGCGACCGGCAACAGCTATCGTTTTCGCTATCGCAGCGAAGATGGCGCCTGGCATAATGACTGGGCTGCGGATTCCTATGCGGCCAATGAATTTGGCACCGAAGATTCGGTCGTCACCGTCTAAGCAAGGGTCAAACCCTCATTAGCGAACCCACGCTGCCGGCTGATGGGCAGCCGCTCAGCGTCGCCTGGTTTGCCCACAGCAGACGGTTGACTTGTCTCTGTTTTCCCCCATCCCTCGCCACTCACGAGCAGGCTGTATACGTCATGCGCAACGGAGGCTGGATCTCTCCAGCCTCCGTTTTTCTTTGCCAGCAGCCCCGCTGTGCGCACAAGCGCCGTCGCCAGTTGATGAGACGGGTCACCCGCGCCACGCCTCCACACGTTCACTGCGAATTTGCCCCGCCAGGTCCGTGTAGGTGACCTCCCAGACCGGCAGCCAGGCCAGGGCCACCAAACGTACCCCGACGTCGGTCTTGCGCGGCGTAATCTTGACCTCCTGGATGTCATCCAGGGTGGCTGTCCAGCGCGCCGTAATGGCCTCGGCGGCGCGCTGACTCTGCGTCTGCAAATCGCCGATCTGCTTGCGCAGGCTCTCGACGGTTTGCCGGCCTTCCACCACATCCAGGCGCGCTTGATCGGCAAGGCGTTGCTTGGTCATGGTGGTGGAGATGACCCGCGTGCGCCGGCTGCCCAACAGCGCGCCAACGACGGTTTCGCCGATGGTCACCCATTTCTCGCGGTTGAGCGCCGTCGCCGCGGTTTCGTTTTCAATCAACGTGCGCTGCTGCTTATAGAGTCTGGCTTGCAAGCGCGCGATTTGGGCATTGTACCGCTGCGCCAGGGCGTCAACTTCTGCGTCACGCGCTTCGCGGGCGGCCTGCTGACAGCGAATAATGAACTCACGCTGCCGCTCCGCCGGTTTCGAATAGAGTTTGAGCATGGGGTTATACCACAGGCTAAATGCCTGGGTGCGATAGAGATGCTCGATGAATCCGCTTTCCAGGCTCTTGAGCGCCCGCGCGGTGCTGACAAGCGGCGGCGCATCGTCGAACAACGCGCCTGGTTCAGGCCGGCTCAGCAGTGCGCCCGGCGCTACGTCCACGGCTTCAGCCTCGCCCCACCGCAGCAGGCGATCGCCCTCACGCATGTGCAGGAGAAGGGCTACATCCCTGGCTTGATCCACGCCGCGCTTCAGGTCTACAAAGTGAATGGCGCTCAATCCAAGCAGCGCAGGCGTGTAGATCAGATCAATGGCCGTGGCTTCGAGCCGAAAGCCAGCCGCCTGGGTCAAGCGGCGCAGCGCAGAACCCTGTCCCGCGCGGATGGGTAGGTAGGTCTGCGCCACCTCGACCGGCAGCACAGGAGCGTTCGACAACGAAGCCCGTGTCAGGTTGGGGATGGGACGCGGCGCCGGCGCGCGGATAGGCGCGGGCGGGACGGCTGGCCGCGGTTGAACGGGAGGAGGCGCTGACGCAGGCTGTCTTACGGCCTGCGTGACCCACCAGGGTGCATCAGCCGCCGGCGTCGTCTGCGGCGCGGCCGCTGGATCGGCAGGGGCTGGCAGAGGCGCCGCCGCGCCAGCTTGACCGTTGCCGAGCTGCGCTTTGGCAGCCGCCATCAGCGTGCGCACCTGCGGACGCGTCAATGGCCCGCGCAAATAGGAGAGCGCCCAACGCGTCTGAAAGACCTGCGGATGGCCCTCGTGCACATTGTGCAGTAAGAAAACCCGGTTGGTCAACGCGGAGATGGTCTTGTCCAGCCAAGCGCGATCCAACCCCGCGGCTGCACCGGCCAGCGCGCCTTCGAGGCCGTCGAGCAGACGATCTTTATCGCGCTGGGCTTGCAGTTTGCCCACAAACCACGTGCCTGCATTGCTCAGACCTTTGTAATCGAGGTCAATGGGGTTCTGGGTGGCGAGTACGATGCCCACCCCATACGCCCGCGCCTGCTTGAGCAGGGTGAGCAGCGGGCGTTTACTGGGCGGCTCGGCCACAGGCGGGAAATAGCCGAAAATTTCATCCATGTAGACCAGCGCGCGCAGACTGGTGGTGCCGGGTTGATTGCGCGTCCAAGTCAAGATCTGCCCCAGCAGCAGGGTGACGAAGAACATGCGCTCGGTATCGTTGAGATGCGCCAGGTAGAAGATGGAATGGCGCGGTTTTCCATCGGGGCTGTACAGCAGTTGGCCCACATCCAACGGCTGGCCGGTGAGCCACATTTGAAACGACGGCGCGGCCATCAGCCCGTTGAAGGCCATCGCCAGGTTGAAGCGATCCTTCTGTGGGTAGAAGGTGTCTACATCGGCGACGCCCAGCGTGCGCACCGGCGGGTTTTGGATAGCCGCAATGAGCATCGCCAGGTCAAGACTTTGACCTTGACGCCAGAAGTGTTCGAAAATGGTGGAGAGCAGGATGTGGTCGCGGCTGCGCACGGGGTCCGTGTTGCCGCGCACCAGGCCGAGCAGCGCGGAGACTGTGCCGCTGATCTGTTCACGCACCTCTTCAGCCTGCTCTTCCCAGTTGACGTGCGGGGCTTCCAGGCTGTGCAGAATGCTCACGGGCAGGCCGGCATCGCTGCCCGGCGTGTAAATAAGGAACTGCGCGCTCTCCTGCAACAGGCGAATGCGTTCCGGCGTCTGTCCCCACGCGGCCAGGCCATCACGCCACGTCTGGGCGGTGGCCGCCGCAAATTCATCGTCCGTCTGGTCGCGTCGGCGGGCGTCATCCAGGTTCACCCAGTTGCGGAAGTCAGCCGGCCGCAGGTCAGGGAAGGTGAGCAGGAGGTTGGTGATGTCGCCTTTGAGATCAATGGCAATGGCGGGCACTCGATCAATGGCCGCCTCCTCCAAAAGATCAATACAGAGGCCAGTTTTGCCGCTGCCGGTCATACCGACGCAAATGGCGTGCGTCGTCAGATCACGCGCATCGTACATGATGGGGCGATCTTCGGTTTGCCCAGTCTTGAGATCGTAGGGTTTGCCCAGGTAGAAGAAGCCGAGACGTTCGATGTTTTCCATGCGGGCGATTTTACCGCAAAAGATGGCGGCGCGCAAGAACGTTTGTGCTGAGCATGGATGTGCATCCGTTGAGTTCGCACGCCCAGGTGCGACGTTGGCTTTGCCCGAAAAAAGACCAGGTCTCACGTAGGAAACCCGGTCTTGATAGTGTTTTCAGGTGGAAGTGCTAACGGAACTGCACGATCAACCACAGAATGGCGATACTGATGACCACACGCCAACCCAACTGAAACCACAGTTGGCTCAAAGGGCTGGGCGCAGTCTGCGCGATCGCGTGTTCGGTCGTTGGTTGATTCACGATGTCGGCTCCTCTCTCAGGTTCAGCATGGGTGACGGTTCATCTAGCATAGCAGCATTGGCTTACGTTACAGATAACGCTTGCGAGGGACCGTCGTCGCCTAAGCCTGTACAACTCAGGCTTCGCCCTCGTTGCTGCAGTTTGAACCGCCGTGAATCAGAACGAACAACGCCGAAGATCGGTTACGCCCTTGACAGAGCAGTCTCGGCCACGAATTTTCGCGAGTTAATCCTTCTGCCCTCGACCCATGCTTGTCATTTGCGGCAGGTGCATCCCTGCGGTTTATGCGAGGGTTCAACCCTGGTTGGGGATGAACTTGACGATCGTGACGCCGTCGCCGCCTTCATTCGCCTCACCGCTGTGTGCGTCTTTGACCAGGGGATGGCGTCGCAGCTCATCGCGCACAATGCGGCGTAGGACGCCGGTGCCCTTGCCGTGGATGATGCGCGCCCAGGGCAGCCCAGCCAAAAAGGCATCGTCCAGGTATTTTTCCAGCACGAGCAGCACCTCTTCGGCGCGCTGCCCGCGCAGATCGAGCTCAAGCCCTGGCGACGGCGGCAGCCGGCTTCCCCCTTGGCGGGTGCTGGCGGGCGCTGTCAAACTGGCGGCCTTGGCGCGCAGTTCAAGGCTGCGCGCCGGCACGTTCATGCGGAAGGAGCCAATCATGATTTGGGCGTCGCTGCCTTCCAGCGCGACGACCTCGCCGCTGGCCTGCAGGCTAGATACCCACACGCGATCCCCCACGCCAATGGGGCCGTCTAGCGCGACGGTCGGCGCCTTCTCCACCACCTCGTCTGGGACAGCCCGCTGCTCTTGCAGGCGCGTGAGCAAGACAGATTCGGCCTGTGACAGGAAAGCGCGATGCGTGGAATCGGCCGCGCCCGGCGCGCCCAGCGCGGCTATCTGCTGGCGCAGCTGCGCTAGTTCCTGACGCAGAACCTCAAGCTCGCCCTGCGCCTGCGCGCGCGCCTGGTTGATCACGTCACGCCGCGCCTCTTCGATGCGCGCCATTTGGTAGCGCAGGTCCGCTTCGAGCACCTGCACCTGGCGCGCGCGAATTTCGGCCTCGCTCTGCGCTCTCAAAGTGGCGTCTTTGGCCGTCTTGATCTCGGTCAGCAGTACCTCTGATTCCAGCGATTCCGGCCGTACCAGGGCTTCAGCTTTCGCCACAATCGGCTCGGGCAGGCCCAGGCGCCGGGCAATGGCCAGCGCGTTGGAGCGGCCGGGCAGGCCGATGCTCAGCTCAAAGGTGGGCGCCAACGTCTCCAAGTCGAACTCCACGCTGGCGTTCTTGATGCCGGGCGTCGCCTGCGCAAAGACCTTCAACTCGGAGTAGTGCGTAGTGGCGAACGTGGTCACGCCGCGGTCGAGCAGGAAGCTGAGCAGCGAACGCGCCAGGGCAGAACCTTCCTCGGGATCGGTGCCGGCGCCGAGCTCATCCAGCAGCACCAGGCAGCGATTATCGGCCTCTTCCAGGATGTCAATAATGTTGGTCAGGTGCGAGCTGAACGTAGATAGATTCTGTTCGATGCTCTGCTCATCGCCGATGTCCGCATAGATGCCCTCGAAGACGCTCAGACGGCTGCCCTCGTCCGCGGGAATGTGCATGCCAGACTGGGCCATCAACGCCAGCAGGCCCACCGTTTTCAGCGACACCGTCTTGCCGCCCGTGTTGGGACCGGTGACGACGACGCTGTAGTACGTGTCGTCAATCCACACATCAATCGGCACCACGGTGAGCGGATCGAGCAGGGGATGGCGGGCGCGCTTCAGGTCAATCGTCGAGCCGGGATGCATGATCGGCGGCGCGTGTTCCGCGGCTGTCTCTCGACCTTTGCCATGCGCACGCTTATCCTGCCCAGGTCTAGCTACCGATTGCGGCCGGAACGGAACCAGTTCTGGCTCCACGGCCATCAGGCTTTCGGCAAAGCGGGCGCGCGCCAGGATGAGATCCAGCTGCGCCAGCGTGTCCACGGTGCGCTGAATGGTGGACGCTTCTGCCGCCACCAGGGCGGTCAGCTTGGTAAGAATACGCTGGATTTCTTCTTCTTCGGCCAGCTGCATCTCACGCCAGGTGTTGTTGAGATCAAGCGCGGCCAGCGGCTCAATGAAAAGGGTGGCGCCGCTGCCTGATTGGTCATGAATCAGACCAGGGATACGGCCCTTGAACTCGGCGCGCAGTGGAATCACATAGCGTCCCTGACGCTGCGTAACAATCGGCTCCTGCAAATAGGGCTGGTTGGCCGTCGAGGTGACAAGGCGCTGCAGGGTGGTCATCAAGCGATCGTGAGCCACCTTCAGCTCACGCCGGATGCGCAGCAAGGCGTCGCTGGCGCTGTCGAGCACGTCGCCGCGTTCGCTGATGCAGCGGCCGATCTCATTCGCCACTTCATCGCTCGACTGCAGACGCGCGCCGAGGTCTGCCAGGTGCGGTGCGGTATCCGCGGCGCGGGTCATGGTGCGCTGCAAGGCGCGGGCGCGCAGCAGCGTGCTGCGAATGTCGAGCAGGTCTGGCGGCCGCAGGGTGACCGCGCGTTCGGCCTGCGCCAGTAGCGGCCGCACATCGAACACCCCGCCGAGGTGCAGGTTGGGGTTTTCGGGCAGCAAACGCCGGGCCTCGTTGGTCTCTGCCTGCCAATCTTGAGCCTGCCGCAGGTCATCGGTGGGCAGCAGGGCCAGGGCCAGCTCTTGCCCACCCGAAAAATCGGCAAACCCGGCCAGGCGGGCCAGCACTTTGTCGTATTCCAGGAGTTTCAGTGATCTCGGATTCATCGTCTATCCATGTCCGCGGGCAAAGCAACGCACGGCCCCCTGCTCATCGCTCAAACGCTGCGCCTCTTGGCAGCAGACGTACGGCTCAGGCGGCCGGCGCCGACTTCACCAGCACTTTCCAATTGCCGCGTTGGACAACTTCGTCCCGTTGGTTGAGAATCTGCATCTTGAACGTGACGAAGCCGCCGCCCAAGCGGGGCATCGCCTTTTTTTCATCAATGGTGGCGCGCACGCGCACGGTGTCGCCGATCTTGACCGGGCCGCGGAATTCCCATTCCAGGCCCATGAAGGCTTGCACGGTGTCTTCCATGAAGCCCAGCCGCACGGCCAGGCCGCTGGCAATCGAGAGCACGAGCAGCCCATGCGCAACGCGTTCGCCGAACAGGCCCTGGCGGGCATACTCGGCGTCCGTATGAATCAGGTTCCAGTCGCCGCTAAGCGCGGCGAAACTCACCACGTCGGTTTCGGTGACGGTGCGCCCGACGCTGGTAATCGAATCGCCCGCCGTGAACTCCTCGAAGAATAGCCCGGTGATGCGGGCGAGTGCTTTAGCCATTGGAATACTCTCTTTCGTAAAATGCGCAGTCCGATTCTAGCATACTTCATAAGGGAAATGCACGCCTGACTCTCACCAGGGGGTGCATTTCAATTTCGGGGCATAGTTCACGGAGATGAAGCTCCGCCTGCTGGAGCCAGTAGGGAGCAGCGGCAAAGCGCCATCAAGATAAGCGGATCAGTTTTCTCCGGCTCGCTTCACGATCATTTCACTATGGCTGCACAGCCTTGGTGAACGCCTCAACCGCCCATTGATTGATGCTCTTTCCGCTGACCTGAGCCGCAACAGCCACTGCGGCATGGATTTCAGGTGGCACGCGCAGCATGAGTTTGCCTGAATAAGGCTTCTGCGGAGCGCGTCCCAACTTCTCGCACGCCTCCAAATAGTCCTCGACCGCCTCTTCAAAGGCTGCGCGCAGTTCGGTCACCGAATCGCCATGAAAACCTACCACGTCATTGATGCCAGCGATATGACCCACCAGGCACTGATCTTCATCGCTATACTCGATGCGGGCTGCATATCCTCGATAAATCATCGTGTTCATGGTTTGATGCCTGCTTGCTCCAAGAAACGGCGCGCATCACGCACTTGATAGGGCTTCGCCTCTTTCTCTGGATGCGGCCGATGAAAGGTTGCGACAACGCTGTTCAACTCGAAGCGCACCCGCGAACCGCGACCTTCTACCATCCTGGCGCCTAATGCTAACAAGAGCGCCTCGATGTCGCCCCATTCCAAGGTGGCTGGAACAGGCGTTTGGAAGATCTTGTCCAGGGTTTTTTGTTGCCGCTTGTTCATTGACCGCATGATAGCATGTTTTGCTATCGTTTGCAAGTGAGAAGACGGGGATTAGAAAGCCAATCGCTCAGCCCGCGACAGATAACGCAACCGCTTATCGTTAGGGTAACGATTACTGCGAGTCATCTTAATCGCATCAATTATCTATTCGACCATAGCTTGTCGCCTCTGACACTTTCATCATTCTAGCCCTGCCCCTGGTTTGTCAAAAGGTTTGGGATTTTCTGCTTTGGGCTTTTGGTCTTATAATCGGCCTGGAACCACTGCTGCACGCGGAGAGGAGCAAACCCATCGTGCTTGCGGAATTAACGATCCGTGACTTTGCCATTATTGATCAGCTTCATTTGACCTTCGGCGCTGGTTTTAATGTGCTCACCGGTGAGACGGGCGCCGGCAAATCTATCATCATTGACGCCATCGGCTTGCTGTTGGGCGATCGCGCGTCGCCAGACATGATACGCGCCGGCCAGGAGAAGGCCCTCGTGGAAGGGATTTTCATGCTTTCCCCAGGCCTGGCCGCCATTCTTGACCCTTTGCTGCGCGAGAATGGGCTGGAAACCGATGGGCAGGAGTTGAGCCTGGCGCGCGAGATCCGCCGCGGCGGCCGCAGCATCAGCCGCATCAACGGCTCCGCGGTCAACACGGCGCTGTTATCTGAAATTGGCGCCGCGTTGGTAGATGTGCACGGCCAAAGCGAGCATCTGTCACTGATGAACGTCAAACGCCACGTCGGTTTGCTTGACCGTTATGTCAATTTAGAGGATTTGCGCACCACCATGGCGCGCCTGGTGCGCCAGCTGGGCACGGTGCGCCGTGAGTTGATCGCCTTGCAGCGCGATGAACGCGAGTTGGCGCGGCGCGTTGATCTGCTCACCTACCAGGTGAACGAAATTGGCGCGGCGCGGCTGGCGACGGGCGAGGACAAGGCCCTGGAAATGGAGTTGAAACGCCTGTCCAACGCCGAGCAGTTGATGAAGTTGACCGAACAAGTCATTGCTGCCCTAGAAGAAGGCGGCGACGAGCAGCCGGCCGCCGTGGACATGCTGGGCCATGCCAGCCATGCCTTGGGGCGCCTGATTCGGATTGACCCAACCCTGGAAGACTTGCAGCGCCAACTGGACGACCTGACTGAGCAGATCGTGGACATCGGCCGCGAAGTACGCCACTATGGCGATGGCATCGAATTCAATCCAGAGCGCTTGCAGCAGGCAGAGGAACGCCTGTCGTTGATTTACAATCTGAAACGAAAGTACGGCGATTCCATTGCCGACATTGTTACCTTTGGCGAGCGCGCCCAGGCTGAATTGGACAGCATCACCCACGCCGGCGAACGCATCGAGGAATTGGGCAAGGAAGAAAAGCGCCTGCTGTACGAAATCGGCGCGCTGGGGGTCCAGATGTCGCACGCGCGGCGGGCCGCGGGTGAACGGCTGGCGCGCGCCATTGAACACGAACTGGCTGACCTGCGCATGGCGCGCGCCAATTTTGCCGTGGACATTCAATGGCAGGAGAGCGCCGACGGCGCATTTGTGCCGGCCAGCGCCTTTCCCGGCGCGGCGGCCGCAGGCGCGGACGAATCAGCCATCCAGCGCCGTGTCAGCTTCGACAGCACCGGCCTCGATCGCGTGGAATTCCTGGTGTCGGCCAACCCTGGCGAGCCGCTGCGGCCCCTGGCGCGGGTGGCGTCGGGCGGCGAAACCTCGCGCCTGATGTTGGCGCTCAAGACAGTGCTCAGCCACGCCGATGAGACGCCCACGCTCATCTTCGACGAGATTGATGTAGGCATCGGCGGCCGCGTCGGCGCCATCGTCGGCCAGAAGCTGTGGAGCCTGAACAGCAACCACCAGGTGCTCTGCATCACGCACCTGCCGCAATTGGCTGCCTTTGGCGACACCCATTTCAGCGTTTCAAAGGATACGCACAACGGACGCACCATTACCGATGTCCGCTCATTGTCCCGCCCTGCGCGCGTCGAAGAGCTGGCGCAGATGCTGGGCACACCCACCTCCGTCGGGCGTGAGAGCGCGGAGGCTCTGCTGGCAGAAACCGAACGACTCAAGACCGTGCCAAGCAGCGAAACCGGGCCCTGATCGTACGCCCACGACATGGCCTGCACGCAAGACCGGACAGAAAACAACACCATGTCGGCCGGGGGCAAGGGCTTCGGCCGCGCACGTCACAATAGGAAGTCATGCAGATGACCATCACGACGCCAGCCACTTCACCAGATCAGCTTCTCGAACCGGTGTGGGACATTGCGCTGCTGTTTCCGGCGCAAGGCGCCTGGACCGAGGCAGAATACATGGCGCTGGAAACGAATCACCTGGTCGAGTTTTCAAACGGCCATCTAGAGGTGCTAAGTATGCCGACCCGCAGCCATCAACAGATTGTTCTCTTCCTGTATCGGCTCCTGTTTGATTTTGTCGCAAGCCGCCGTCTTGGCACCCTCTTGATTGCGCCGTTTCGCGTGCGGCTCTGGCCCGGCAAATTTCGTGAACCGGATTTGATCTTTATGGCGACTGCTCATCGGGCGCGTGAACACAATGATTACTTCGAAGGCGCTGACCTGGTGGTGGAGGTGGTCAGCGGGGAGCCTAGTGACCGGGAACGTGATGTGGTGACCAAGCGCGGGGAATACGCCCGTGCGGGGATTCAGGAGTATTGGCTGGTTGACCCACAGTTGGAAACAGTCACGGTTCTGACTCTGCGAGACGCCACCTATGTCACCTACGGCATTTTCAAGCGCGGCGAATCTGCCCGTTCTCCGCTGCTGACCGGGTTCGCGGCCGCGGTGGATGCTATCCTGGACGCGGCCGCGGTTTAGAGGCATCTGTCCATCGCGTGCTATCCGCCAACTTCAAGCCCACATGCCGCGGTTGCCATCCCGGCCGCTTGCCAGGCATGCGCCAGGTTGGCCGTGCTGTGGGCGCGCCCCACGCGGCCGTCCGGGCTGAGGCAAATGACGCCGGCCAGTCCGTTCAATTTCCTCTGCAGGCCGCTGATCGCAGCTTCGGCCGCGGCCTGGGGATCGCCCAGGCGTGCGATCAAATCAACGGTCACGCGCGCCAGGGTCGTGCGCATGATGTGCTCGCCCCATCCTGTGCAGACGGCCGCGCCCAGGGTATTGTCGGCATAATAGCCGCAGCCGGGCAGGGCCGAATCGCCTACGCGGCCGGGCAGTTTGAACGATGTGCCGCCGGTGGAATTGCCTGCGGCCAACAGCCCTGCGGCGTCAAGCGCCACGGCGCCAACTGTGTCGGCCGCCGCACAGCCGAATTCGGCCTGGCGGTCAAGGCCCTGGGCATGGTGCTGGCGCCAGTTGGCGAGTTCACGCGGCACAATCAGATCGGCGGGCGAGCAGGTGGGGAAACCAATGCGGCGGGCAAAGGCGTCCGCGCCGGCCCCAGCCAGGAGAACGTGCTCTGTCTGTGTCAACACCGCGCGCGCCAGACTGATTGGATTGGATACCGTGCGCACAGCCACCACGCTGCCCGCCCGTAAATCACCGCCTTCCATCAAGCCGGCATCCAGTTCCACGTCTCCGGCCAGGTTGAGGACGGAGCCGCGCCCGGCGTCGAAGGTCGGATCGTCTTCGAGCAACCGGATGGCCGCCTCCACGGCATCCAGCGCGCTGCCGCCGCGGCTCAGAATTTGCCAGCCGCGCGCATGAGCAGCCTGGCAACCGGCCAGATGCGCGGCTTGCTGCTCAGGTGGAATTTGCCACGCGCCTCCGTGCACGATGAGAGCAATTGGCATTGGAAATGTCCTCACGATGGGATTTGACAACCTGGATTAGGATAACATACGACGTCGCGAGAGTCAAGCAATCGGCTTTTTTCCCCACGCGTGGTATACTACGGCATCATGTCCCTGCTGATTGACGGTCACAATTTGATCGGCGTCTTGCCCTCGATCGAGTTAGGGGATCGAGACGACGAAGGCCAGCTGCTTGTGCGTCTGCGCGCGTATCACGGTTTCACGGGCAAGGCGATGATCGTTTTCTTTGACTCTGGCGACGCGCCAGGCCGCGCCGATTATCGGTCTACGCCGGGGGTGCAGGTGCGTTTTGCGCAGCGCCCACAAACGGCCGACGATTTGATCGTGGCCTTTCTGCGCAAAAGCGCGCAGCCCGGCCAGTATGCGGTGATCACGAACGACCGTGAGTTGGCGGGACGCGCGCGGCAGTTGGGCGCCAGCATCATCAGCGCACACGACTTTGCCGCCAAGATGACATCGGCAGGACAGCCTGCCGTCGCCGCAACGGGCGATCCAACGCCTGACCCGCGCGATCCGGTCTTTGCCGATCTCTTCGCCGGCTTCCTGGCGGCGGAAAAGGACGCGGCCCGCTTCAGCGGCCAGCCGGCGCACGGGTTTGAGTGGTGGCAGGAGCAGCTCTACGGCGAGGACGTGACGCTGGCCGAAAATGCAGTTCACTGGCTGCGCCGCTTTGCGCAGCGGTCGCGCGCCTTACCTGTCTTGCTGGATGCCTTGACGCACGAGGTTGCACGCGTGCGGGCCGCCGCGGCGTTGGCCCTTGGGCAGATGGATGCGCCGGCCGCGGTTGAACCCCTGGCTGCTTGTTTGCGCCAGGATACGTCTTCCCTGGTGCGCGAGGCCGCGGCGCAGGCTTTAGGGCAATTATCCACGCCGGCCGCCTTGACCGCGCTGCAGGCGGCATTGACTGATCCCAAGCGCAATGTGCGCAAAACGGCCGCGGCTATCCTGGCAAAACCGACCACGAACAGCAAGCCGCGCAAATCCAATACCACTCAATGAGGAGATCTTCACTGTGACAGAAGCAACAGCCCCGCCGCGCGCCGAGATTCCACTGTCCTACCAGTGGAATGCGGTCAGTCTTTTTGCATCCTGGGAATCCTGGGATGCTGCGTTGCGCCAGGTCCAGACCGAACTGGACACTGTGCGCGCCTTCCAAGGCCGCCTGCAGGAGGGGCCGGCTACGCTGCTGGCTGCCTTTGCCGCTATCGAGCAGATCATGCGCCAGGTGGGACGGTTGTACACCTACGCCAGCATGGCCCATTTTGTGGATATGACCGATCGTACGGCCAGCGCGGCCTTCAGCCAGGTGCTTGGCCTCGTTGGGCAAGCGCGCGCCGCGGTCTCTTTTGCCGACCCCGAACTGCTCGAGCTGGGCGCTGGCGTCCTCGCGGTTTGGCAGGAGGCCGAACCAGACTTGGCGGTTTATGCCCACTATTTCCATAATCTGTTCCGCAAGCAGGCCCATGTCCGTTCGGCCGAAGTCGAGGAACTGCTGGGCATGCTGGCTGAACCGTTTGCCGGCGCAGAGACAACTGCAGATCACCTGCGTAATACCGAGCTGAAGCTGACCCCGGCGGTTGCCGCGGACGGCAGTCAGGTGACGGTGACGCTTAGCAATCTCGGCGATTTGCTCACCGGTCCTGACCGCCAGCTGCGGCGCACGGCCTGGGAGAGTCAGGCCGACGGTCTGTTGACTGTCAAGAATACCCTGGCGGCTGCGCTGGAAACGTCGGTCAAGCAGAATGTGTTCGACATGCGCGCGCGACGGCACGCCTCCACCCTCGAAGCCTCCCTGTTCAACATCAATGTGCCGCCCGCCGTGTTCCACAACCTGATCGCTACCTTCCGCCGCCATCTACCCACCTGGCACCGCTACTGGGCCGTGCGTCGCCGCGCACTGGGCGTTGAAACCCTGCATCCATACGACATTTGGGCGCCGCTAACCAACCAGAAAACCCAGATTCGCTACGAGCAGGCGGTGGACATCATTGCGTCTGCGCTGCGGCCTTTGGGCGACGATTATGTAGACATCCTCCGCCGGGGCGCGCTGGAAGATGGTTGGATAGATGTGCTGCCGAATGTGGGCAAGGTCGCCGGCGCTTTCTCGACCGGCTCGCCGGGGACGCATCCCTTCATCCTCATGAGCTACCATGACGATCTGTTCAGCCTGAGCACGCTGGCGCACGAACTGGGGCATTCGATGCACTCTTACCTGACCTGGCAGCACCAGCCTTATGTCTACGCCGATTACTCGTTGTTTGTGGCCGAAGTAGCTTCCAATTTCCACCAGGCCATGATGCGCGGCTATCTCCTGGCGCAGCCTAACGAAACAGCCTTCCAGATTGCTGTCATCGAAGAAGGCATGTCTAACTTCTACCGCTACTTCTTCATCATGCCGATGTTGGCGCAGTTTGAATTGGCTGTGCATCAGCGCGTCGAACGCGGCCAGGGAACCACGGCCGATGACATGATCAATTTACTGGCCGATCTCTACGCTGAAGGATTTGGGGACCAGGTCGTGTTGGATCGTGAGCGGGTAGGAATGAACTGGGCGGCTTTTGGACACTTGTTTGCTGACTACTACGTGTATCAGTATGCCACCGGCATCTCTGCGGCTCACGCCCTCGCCGGACGGATTCTGCGCAGCGAGCCTGGCGCCGCTGGCGCTTATCGGCAGTTCTTGCAGGCAGGCAGTTCGGTTTACCCGTTGGATGCCCTTCGGTTGGCCGGCGTGGATATGACCACACCGCAGGCTGTGGAGGATACCTTTGCCGTGCTGGCCGAACTGGTAGAGCGCCTGGACACACTGACAGCGTAACCCTGTCCGCCCAACAAATCGGACACGTGCAATATGAAATTGTATTCTCAACGAGGGAACCACCATGACTGACGCACGCCGCACGGCGCTGGCCTTTGCCGAGGCCCAGCGCGCGCGCTTCTTGACCGAGTATCAGGATTTCTTGCGTATCCCCTCCATTTCGACTGATCCTGCGCACGCGACCGACATCCAGGCCGCGGCCGCCTGGGTCGCCAACCACCTGCGCACGATTGGCATCAGCCACGTGGAAATCATACCGACAACGCGCCATCCGGTCGTCTTTGGCGAATGGTCAGGCGCGGGGCCAGCCGCACGTACGGTGCTGATTTATGGGCATTACGACGTACAGCCGGCCGATCCGCTGGACCTGTGGACAAGCGACCCCTTCACGCCGACCCTCGTAGGCGACTACGTCCATGCGCGCGGCGCCTCTGACATGAAAGGGCAGGTGACCGCGGTCTTGAACGGCATCGAGTCCGCGCTGCACGCCGGCGGGCTGCCGGTCAATCTCAAATTCCTCATCGAGGGCGAAGAGGAGATCGGCTCACCCAGCATGGCTGACTTCATCTCCAATCACCGCGACCTTCTTGCCAGCGACTTCTCGCTCAACGCAGATGCTGGCGGCCTGGTGGAAGGAATTCCAGCCATTGGCTACGCCTTGCGCGGCCTCACCTACTACGATCTGACCGTCTACGGCCCTGAACGCGACCTGCATTCGGGCGGCTACGGCGGCGTGATCCACAACCCCGCGCAGGTGCTGTGCGATCTGGTGGCCGGCATGCACGATGCCAGCGGCCGCGTCACCTTGCCGGGATTCTATGACCGCGTGCGTCCCCTGAGCGAGGAAGAACGCGCCGAGTTGGCGCGCTTGCCCTTTGGCGACGAACATTTTCGCCAGCAGGCCGGCGTCGCTGAGTTGTGGGGTGAAGCTGGTTTCTCAGCCGTTGAGCGGATTGGCGCCCGGCCCACATTGGAGGTCAACGGCCTCCTGTCGGGCTTCACCGATGAAGGATCCAAGACCGTGCTGCCCGCCAAGGCCATGGCCAAAATCTCCATGCGCCTGGTGCCCGACCAAGACCCGCGCGAGGTGCGCAGCCAGTTCCTCAGCTACCTGGCGGCCCATGCGCCAGCGACGGTGCGCTGGGAAGCGAAAGAACTCAACGCGGCCTCAGCGGTCATCACCGAGCGATCAACGGCCGAGGTGCAGGCGCTGCAGGCTGCGCTGCAAACGGTGTGGGGCGTGGCCCCCGTCTTCACCCGCGGCGGCGGCAGCGTGCCTATCGTGGCAGACCTCAAGCAGATCTTGGGCATTGATTCGGTGCTGACCGGTTTCAGCCAACCCGGCGACCGCATTCACTCTCCCAACGAACGCCAGCACCTTCCCAACTGGTCACGCGGCACGGACGCGATTATTCACTTCTTGTACAATTTGCTCCAATAAAGGTTACTATGCCTGCTCCAGACAGCATTCATGACGCAGTAAAGAACGCACTCGTGAAAGCCGGTTGGCTCATTACGCATGATCCATATGTTGTCCAATTCGAAGAAATCACCTTGTTCGCCGATTTGGGAGCTGAGCGTGCCATGGCGGCTCAACTTGGCAGCCACAAGATCGTGGTTGAAGTCAAAAGCTTCGTTAGCCGATCGCCAATCCAAGATCTCAAACTTGCTCTTGGGCAATACGACCTTGTATCAGGGCTTCTTGGAACTCGTAGACCCCGAACGAAAGCTGTTTTTGGCTGTTAGTCGCGGTGTCTACAATGGCTTGTTCAGCCAGAGAGCCATCCAAGTGATTGCCCAAAGATACAAACTACCTATCTTGGTTGTGGACGTAGAGTCTGAGGAGATTGTAGTATGGACAAAATCACCCACTACCGAAATCTGATCAGGAATCTACTTTCGCGCTATGCGGATGTAGTATCTCGACAAGCGAGGCCGGGCATGGAGACGGTGCTGCTGTTTGACGAGGAGCGGGACCAATACCTCTGGATGCAAACTGGCTGGCGAGATCAGCAGCGGGTACATGGGGTTACCCTCCACATTCGTTTGCGTGGAGATAAGATCTGGATCGAACAGGACTGGACTGAGGATGGGATTGCCACCGAACTCATGAAGGCCGGCGTTCCGCCAGAGGACATCGTCCTGGCCTTCCAGGAACCAGAAGTACGCGCATTGGGCGAATTTGCCGTCGCATGAAGCATCAGGCTAAGCAGCAAAGGGCGAGGACTCTGGGCGTCCCATCGCCCTGACTAAAAACATGTCACACGCGCGCTACACGGCCTCCGCGCCGGGCAAAATTATCTTGATGGGCGAACATGCCGTGGTGTACGGGCGGCCGGCGATGGCGGCGCCCGTCTTTCAGGTGCAGGCCACGGCCACGCTGACCGTGGAAGACGACGCGGCCGAGCTGTGGATTGATGCCGCCGACCTGAACCAACGCTTCGCCTTGTCCACCGCGCCGCCTGCTGATCCCCTGGCGCTGGCGCTGCGCCTGACTTTGGCCTCTGTGCAGCGCCCCGCGCCCGGCGGCGAGGTGCGCGTACGTTCAACCATTCCCGTGGCTGGCGGCATGGGCAGCGGCGCAGCGGTTTCGACCGCGATCGTCCGGGCCGTGGCCGCCTGGGCTGGGCAGGCATTGCCCCCAGCGGCTGTGTCAGCCCTGGTCTACGAGGTGGAATGCCTGCACCACGGCACACCAAGCGGCATTGATAACACCGTCATTGCCTACGCCCAACCTGTGTGGTTTGTCAAAGGGCAGCCGCCGCAGCCCTTTGACATTCCGCACCCTTTCTGGCTCGTGATTGCCAGCACCGGCATTGCCAGCCCGACGCGCGAGACCGTGGGCGATGTGCGCGGCCAATGGCAGGCCGATCCAACGCGCTTCGAAGGCTTGTTCGATCAGGTGGCCGGCCTGGTCAACGCCGGGCGCGCAGCCATGCTGGCCGGGGATTGGTTCCACCTGGGGGCACTGATGACCGCCAATCATGCTGTCTTGGGCCAAATGGGGGTCTCCGCGCCGATTCTTGATCGCCTGGTGGCCGCCGCCAACGCTGCCGGCGCATTTGGCGCCAAGCTCAGCGGCGGCGGTCGCGGCGGCAATGTCATCGCCCTGGTAGATTCCATCGCGGCGGCCGCGGTGGAGCAGGCTGTGCACGACGCCGGCGCAGCGGCAGTCATCATTACGCCCATTGGCGTCAATACCTGAAAGCATCTATGGATCAGCGTACTTTTCTTGAACTTGTCAGCGCCCGGGGCCAGGTCATCACCATTGACCGGCCAGTTGACCCCTGCCTGGAACTGGCCGCGGTCAGCGGCGCTATCGAAGATGAAGCGCCGGGCCGCATTGTCCGCTTTCGTCACGTGATTGGCAGCGAGTACGAGGTCGTGACCGGTCTGTGCGCAGACCGGGGCCACTTTGCCGCGGCCCTGGGCTGCACTGCGCCTGAGCTGATCTTTCGCCTGGCCGCGGCCCTGGCCGATCCTCAACCGCCGCCCGTCGTACCAGGCGACCAGGCGCCATGCCAGGAAGTGATCGAGCCGACGCCCGATCTAGAAACCATTCCCTTCCTGACGCATTGGGCGAGCGATGCCGGGCCGTATGCCACCGCGGCGGTGCTCTTTACGAACGATCCCGACACGGGCGCCAATGCGTCGTTTCATCGGGTGCTGCGCCTCGGCCCGCGCCACGCCGCACTGCGCCTGGTGGAGCGTCGCGGCACCGACACCGCGCTGCGCAAAACTCGCGGCGATTTGCCGGTTGCCATCTGCATCGGCCTGCCGCTGCATGTTCTGCTTGCGGCCTCCATGGCCCCGCCGCCCGGCGTGGACGAGCTGACTATTGCCCAGGCCCTGGCGCCGACGCCCCTTGCGCGCTGCCATACGAACGATGTGCTGGTGCCGGCCGCGGCCGAGGTGGTGATCGAAGGACGCCTGACGCATCGTCTAACCGCGGAAGGCCCGTTCGTTGACCTGACACAGACGCTTGATTTTGTGCGCCAGCAGCCGCTGCTGGAGGTGGACTGCATTACGCACCGCCGCCGGCCCATTTACCATGCGCTGCTGCCTGGACGCCTGGAGCACAAGCTGTTGATGGGCATGCCGCGTGAACCGACCATTTTCCGTGAGGTCAACCAGGTTTGCCACTGCCTCAATGTCAACATCACGCCCGGCGGCGCCAGTTGGCTGCACGCCGTGGTGCAGATTGACAAACAGACGCCAGACGATGGCCTGCGGGCCATCGAGGCCGCCTTTCGAGGGCACAGCTCGCTCAAGCACATCGTGGTGGTGGATCGTGATATTGACCCGTTCAATCCGGCCGATGTGGAGTGGGCGATTGCCACCCGTTTTCAAGGCGGCCAGGGGCTGCATCTTTTTCCCAGCCAGCCTTCCAGCTCGCTGGACCCCTCGGCCGTCCACATCCCCGGCCAGAAGTCGCGTTCCGACAAGCTCGGCGTGGACGCCACCATGTTCTGGAGTACGCCAACTGGCCCGCGCGAACCGGCCGCCTATCAAAAGGTGACCTTTCCCCCGGTTGATCTGAGCCGCTATCGCACGGCGTAATCCATTCGGCTGATTGTGTAGGCATGGAGACCAGATGAAAAACACATCACCTTCCCGCAAACCCCCTGGCGCGCGCGGAGACTCCGCACCCGCGGCGCTGCGCACTTTCATCGCAGTGGAGCTGGATGCTGAAGCGCGTCGCCAACTCAAAGCCCTGCAAGTGGCCTTGCATCCGCTGATGCTGCCTGGCCTGGTGCGTTGGGTGGCGCCGGAAAACATTCACATCACTCTCAAATTCCTGGGAGACACCCGGCCTGACCAGGTGGCGGCTGTGAGTTCCGCTCTTGACAGCCTTGGCCCAGCGATCATGCCTTTTCAAGTCACCCTGGCCGGCCGCGGCTGTTTTCCCAATTTCAAACGTCCGCATGTGGTGTGGGCCGGGCTGGTAGATCGTGGACAGCGCCTACAGAAACTGGCCGACGCGGTCGAACGAAGCGTCTCGCCGTTGGGCTGGCCCACGGAAGCGCGGCCGTTCACACCGCATTTGACGATTGGCCGCATCAATGACAGCGCGACCAGTCGCGAGCGCGCGCTGTTGGGCGCCGCGATTGAGCAGTTCGAAGTAGGCGAACTGTCCACGTTGGCGGTATCGGCCATCACCTTTATTCGGAGCGATCTGCAGCCAGGCGGCCCGATTTATACAGCATTGAGAGAGGTGAAGCTAGGAAGTTAGGAAGCACAAAGTCAGCGTTCATCATTCAGCATGGCCCCTGGGCGGGTAAGGGGCGGGCGCTGGCGCTGACCGAGCTGCAGTAAGGCGGCCAGCGCGCCGAAAGCCAGCGTGGCGAGGAGGAAGCTGAAGAGGGCTTCGGCGGCCGCGCCGGCCAACTGAGCCTGAAGTTGGCCAGGCCAGTCTGCCTGAAAGCCAGCCGCGGGCCAAAGGCCGCTAACGCCTTGACCGACGACGCCCAGATAGGACTCAGCGCCGATTCCGTTCCAGCCTTGCCCGAAGCGGCCGTCGGCCAAGAGAGCCAGTCCAATCAGCCCGCTGAGCGCGCTGAGGCCAAAGACGCTGAGGCTGCCGGAGCGGTCATCGAGGAGGAGCACCTCTTCGACCAAATAACCGAAGAGCGGAACGAGCAATCCACTGAATGCGCCCAGGGCGAGAGCCGCCCAGGGCGGCGCGAATCCGGCCACGGCCAGGCCGCTGACCACGCCAGCCGTCAGCCCGCGTGCCGCCATGAGCGGATCAGCATGTTCGGCAGCGAACCATGTGTAGGCGATGGGCAGCAGCGCGCCGCCAGCACCGGCCAAAATGACGTTGACCGCCGGCAGCGCGGCCGTCAGGTGCACCCAATCGAGCAGCGGATTGCTCAGCGCCCAACCGACCGCGCCCACCAACACGAAGCCTGCGCCGGTGATGGCAAGCAGCGGCAAATGCACCGGCGGCAGCGGAATCACATCAGCGCCAGCGCGTCGTGCGCGCCGGGGCACAAAGATCAGGATGCCGGCCAGGGCCGTGGCCGCGCCGACGAGGAAGACGGGGCCAGCGCCAGCAAAATCCACCAGGCCATGCCCAAGCCCCAGGTTGCGGCCCAGGTTGGATAACCAGCCGCCGCCAACGCTCCAGTTGCTGGTCAGGGGATAGAGCAGCCCGCCGCTGAGGGCGCCGCCGAACAGGGTGACTGACGCGGGCGCGCGTCCGCGCAGCGCCAGGAGCGGAATCAGCGTCGCGGTGATGACCCAGGGCAAGCGGCTAAGAAAAAGGAGATACGCATCTGGGGTGGCGCCGGCGCCCAGCAGCCCAAAGCCGCTCAAGCCGGCCATGCCCCAACCAACGCCCCAGCTTTCGGGAAGGGCCGACCATTCCCAGACGAGCGCATTGAAGCCGGGACGGCCATCCACCAGGCCGATGCCGCCAAATTGGAGGGCAAAACCGACGGCCCAGTAGCTGAGCACAGCCAGTCCCATGACAGCCAGAAAAGTCAGGGTCGCTTGACGGGCCTGCTCTGGTTCCAGCCCGCCAGCAACCACGAGGGTAAGCCCCAGGGGGAGCAGGAGCGCGAGCGCGCTGCTAAACAGCGCCAATACCAGCGGCGCATCAGGCGTCGTTGTGGAGGCTGCGTGCGCAGGCAAGGCGGCGATGAGACTGACAAGCAACGCAATGGGCAAGCACCGGCAGATGCGCATGAGGATAAGCTCCTGATTAGGCCCACAAATGGATGACAAAATTTTCATCTTGAGACCAAGTGTACCAGAGATTGCACGAAGGCCAAAATGGCATTGCCCCAACCTGCGCCGGGGATGTGGAAGAGCAACCGTAAGCGTTCAAAGAGATGGAGAGAACACAGATTAACGCAGGCTGCGCACGCAGATTTGGCTGATTTGTTGGATAGCAGATGCGGCCCCTGCGACGTTTGTGGCCGCAGGCGCTGCGCTGGGATCTTTCTTTGGTCCGATTTGCGTTTTTCTGCGTGCATCTGCGTCCTATTCCCGAACCTCGTGAACGGTTACGAGCAACCTGCGCAGGGGTCACGGGAGAGAGAATTGGCTGGTTGTCAGCCCTGCGAAGGGAATAGGCTGAGATCATGATGAAAGACCGCTTGATTGCGTGGGGCCTGGGTCTGGCCGCGCTGGCGTTGTATGGCATGACGGCCGCGCCAACCGTTGCCACGGTGTTCGATGACAGCCTGGAATTTCAGGTGGTCCTGCCTACGTTGGGCATTGCTCACCCCACCGGCTACCCCTTGTACACCCTGCTCGGCTGGCTGTGGACGCACCTGCTGCCGCTCGGCGACGCGGCCTATCGGGCCAACCTCTTTTCGGCCCTCGCCGCGGCGTTGACCGTCGCGCTGCTCTACCGGCTGTTGGCGCGCGTCACCGGGGCGCGGGTTCCGGCGCTGCTGGCCGCGGCCGTCTTTGCGATCTCTCCCCTGTGGTGGTCGCAGGCGACGCTGGCTGAGGTCTACGCGCTGCATGGCCTCTTCATGGTCGCGCTGGGGTTGGCTGCCTTCGACGAACGCCCGATGCGCGCTGGGGCGACTCTTCCCGTTGCTCTGCCGACAGCCCTGCTGGTTCTAAGCGGCCTGGCGTTGACGCACCACCGGATGACGCTCCTTCTGGCGCCCGGCCTGGCGCTGTGGATTGGCATGCACTGGTGGGACAGTGGTCGCCCAGGAATTGGATTCAGCGCGGTCGGTTGGCTGAAGGCCGCGGCGCGGGCTGCGCTGCTGCTGTTGGCGCCCCTGCTGCTCTATGCCTATGTCTGGCTGCGCGGCCAGGCCATTCCCACGACGGCTGGCGCCTGGCTGAATACCTGGCCTGCCTTCTGGGAACACATCACCGCCAGCGCCTACGGCGCCTTCTTCGCCGGCCATACCGCCAGCCGCGGCGCGGCGCCGGACATGGCGCAGCTCCTCTTGGCGCAGCTTGGCCCGGCCGCCGTCCTGCTTGGTGTGTGGGGGCTTTTCCCCTGGCCGTTGCAAGAGCGACGTTGGTTGGTGTTGGCGTTGACGCTGGCCGCGCAGGCCGCATTTGCCCTTAGCTATCAAACTGCGGATGCCGAGGTCTTTTTCCTGCCCGTCGTACTGCTGTTCACTCTCTTTGTGGCGGCTGGTATGCGGCAAGCGCAAGATGCCGTGCTGCTGTGGCTGGCGCAGATGCGCCGGGCGGGTTTGCGCCTGCCCGGCCGTTTTGCCTGGTATCGAACGGGCGTACAGGCGGCCCTGGCCTTGACCGTGGCCTGGGTTCCTACGCAGCAGGCCTGGGCTGCGCTGACCGCGGCGCCGCCAGCTCCCCAGACGTGCGAACAGGCGCTGGCCGTGGGCGTCGCGCCCGCGCTATCGCCCAATCGCCGCGACGACTGGCGAACCTTCGACTGCGCGCAGGATATCCTCAGCCAGCCGCTGGAGCCGGGCGCGACCGTCGTCGGCCTGCTGGGTGAGATCACGCTGCTGCGCTATTTTCAGCAAACCGATGATCAGCGCCCTGACCTGGTCACCGTGGTGGCTGATGCGGAGGACGCGCGTCGCGCGGCCGTGCTGGACGCGCTGACTCAGGGCCGGCCCGTTTACCTCTTGCGCCCGCTGGCGGGGCTGCTGGGAGTCCAGCCTGATCGGTCAAACCTGGCCGTGGATGCTGTCGGGCCGCTGCTGCGCGTACGCACAGCCGCGGTGCCGCCGGCGCCGGAACCGCCCGCTCTGCAAGCTGCGGCTGCTATGACGCCGGAGATTGACATCGTGGCGGCTGCCAGTTGGCCGACGCCCGTGCACCAGGGGCGCTTACAGCGCATTGGCCTCGTTTGGCAGGTGCACGCGCCGCCGGCCGATGCCATGCAGGTTTCGGCGCGCCTGCTCGACGCGTCCGGCCGCGTGGTCGCGCAGTATGATGCTGAGCCAGTCCACCGGACGCGCCCCACAACGACCTGGCGGGCTGGCGAACGCATCGTGGATGTCTACGATCTGCCGCTGCCGCGGCAGGCGCGGGGGCCGTTCACGCCCCTGCTCATTCTCTACCGGGCGACCGACGGCCAGGAAATGGGGCGACTGACGCTGCCAGCTTTCGACTAGAAGCGCGCCTCTCTCCTCTCACCCATCTTTCCAATTCATGGCACTTGTGGTATGATCGAAATGCACTCAGTTGTTCCCCGATCTCCAATCATTCCAGGTCTGCGGCAGGCTCAGTGCTTTGTCAGATTCATTCTTGCGCTTGAGGCAAGCGCGGGCAAGGCATCGAAATGCAGCACAACAAAGCACGCAACGGAGGTAGATTATGTCCTTACCACAAGCTGATGAACAACTCGTCGAACAGGTGCGCGGCCTGTTGGCTGGTGAGCCTTCTTCATTTGAGGACTATCAAGCCGGCGAAGGTCAACGCGCGGTCATTCCCGCAGATGTGATACAAGCGCCGGAGGCAACGCGGGCGCTGGAGCATCCACAGGGCGTGATAGGCTGGCTCTGGGATCAAGTCGCCCGTGCGGCGAAAATGGTGATCTGCGGCCCTGATGTATACGACAGGCTGGTTGCGCTGTCGGCCGAGGAGATCAAGACCAAAGTGGATGAATTGCTCGGTGAGCTGATTGCCCGCATCACCGATCGTTTGCCGGTGTGGCTGCGGCCCCTGGTGCCTTTGATCCGCCCCATCGTGGCGCAGGCGATCGCGTTCGAAATTCACCGGGCGCTGAACCAGGGCTTGAAGAGCTACTGCGGCGTAGCTTGAACGAACGATAACGCGAGAAACCCGACCTCTGGCAGAGGTCGGGTTTCTCGCGCCTGGCTCGCAGTATGTGCGTTAGCCGATGGGCAGAGCGCCCAGGCTGAAGCCGCCATCCACCACCAGCACGCTGCCGGTTGTGAAGCTGGACGCGTCTGAGGCCAGGTAGAGCGCAGCCCCGGTCAGTTCATCCACGGGCGCAATACGGCGCTGGGGCGTGGCCTTCTCCAACATTTCCTTCAACGCTGGATTACCCCAGAGCGCAGCCGAAAACTTGGTGCGAATGAAGCCTGGCGCCAGGGCGTTGACCTGGATGTTCTCTGGGCCAAGCTCGGCCGCCAGGGCCTTGGTCAGCATGATGACGGCGGCCTTGCTGGTGCTGTAGACGCCCATCATCGGCCCTGGGTTGATGCCAGCAATCGAGGCGATGTTGATGATCTTGCCGCTGCCCTGCCTGCGCATGACCGGCGCCGCGGCTTTGATCAAAAAGAAATAGCCTTTGACGTTGACCTCGAAAATCTTGTCCCAATGGCTGCTTTCGGCCGTCAGCAAGGGGCCAAAATGAGGGTTCGTTCCCGCATTATTGACGACAATATCCACACGCCCAAAGGTCCCCACCGCCTGCGTCACCACGGCCTCGGCTTCGGCCTCTTGACCGGCGTGCGCCGCCAGCGCCAGCGCCTGCCCACCGGCCGCTTTGATCTTGTCGGCCACCGGACCAACGTTCTCCAGCTTGCGACTGGTCAACACAACCGCCGCGCCCGCCTGCGCGTACGTGATGGCAATGGCTTCGCCGATGCCGCGAGACGCGCCGCTGATGATCGCCACTTTGCCCGTCAAATCGAATGGATTCACAGATCATCTCTCCGGAAAAGATACCAGGCAGAGGCATAGGGGCCTTCCTGGCCGTGCTGCGCCCAGACCAGGCGCCATGCCGGCGTCAAGAGCGACTCGATCTGCGCCTGATCGAGACCAAACGGAGCCGCTTGCCCGTCGGGACGTTGGGCGCCGCGGGCGTACAGCAAGAAATGGGCGCCTGGCGTTGTGTACCGATTCAACTGCGCCGCGTAAGATCGCTGCTCAGCCGCGCTCAGGCCGTGTAGACAGCCAATATCGAGAGCCAGATCAAACGGCGCATCGGCCCAACGCCAATCCGTCACTTCGCCCACCACGAAGCGTATGTGCTGGCTGAGCGCAGCGACCTCCCGTTCCACGCGACGCCGCGCCCGCCGGATGGCCGCCGCGGCGCCATCCACCCCGGTCACTTCCCAACCATGCCGCACCAGGTAAATCGCGTTCAGACCTGTGCCGCAGCCCAGGTCAACGGCGCGGCCGGGCATCAATTCACCTGACTGGACCAGGCGTATCACCTCTGGCGGCGTCACGCCCGTATCCCAGGGCGTATTACCCGTGAGATAGGCTAGTCCAAATAGAATTCTACGTTTCCACCCCATGCGCGTGCCTCTTGCTGGCGAGATGAATGGATCAATCCAAGGCGACGCACCCACAAACCGGGCGGCTGCGAGCCGCTCCTACATTCCCCGGCCCATCGGCGTGGGCCAACAGCGCGAAACCAAAATGCGCTCGTGGGCGGCAGTCAAAGCTGGCCGCCCTATGGGCGTCTTTGCATCTGTACAACTTCCCAGATGCCCTCGCTCAGCGTAATCACAGAGAGGCAGGAATTGCAGTTTGCGACATCCTCCGCGGCCTTGCGCGCCAGGTGACCGCACGTCGGGCAGACTACCGCCTTACGCTGCGCCTCCTGGCGCACCAACATCCGCAGGACATCATCCGTGGAGCCAAGCTGCATCTCATCCTTCAGCATGTCCACCACTTCCTGCTCTTGTGGGTTCAACTGCATCGTGACATGAAATTCGTTTGCCATTGTATTTCTCTGGCCTCCTCTCCCTTGACTATAGCCGAAAAGCAGGCCATTGTCAATCAGCCAATCAACCTAACTTATCAACTTACCAGGATTCAACAGCCCCTCTGGATCGAAGCGCTGGCAAAGGTCAGCCAGCACCGCCATGCCCAGTACGCCTTTTTCCTGCGCCAGGTAAGGCTTGTGATCGAGGCCCACACCGTGCTGATGGCTGATGGTGCCGCCGTACTGCATGATCACCTGGCTGGCAGCCTGCTTGAGCGTCTGCCAGCGGCGCAGGGTTTCGTCTGGATCGGGCGCAATACGGAACAGGTAGGTCGTGTAGACGCTGGCGCCGCTGGGGTACACATGGGAGAGGTGAGTGAAGACATGCGTCCGCTCGCCAATGTCCTGCAAGCCGCCGTGCAAGGTCTTGTCCAGGGCGGCGATCAGCGCCGGCGCCGCAACCCAATCGGCTACGGTCTCAACGGTGTCTACGGCGTAGCCCATTTCCCACAACGTGTTGCGCAGATAGGGCGCGCGAAAACGGTTCTTGTACCACTGCTGGCCGAACGTGCGCCCTACGTGAATGCCGCTGTGCTGCCGCGCGAGGTCCAAGGCCGCATGTCGCGACAGCTTGACCTGCGCGTCGGAGCCGTTGAAGCCTAGAATGAGCATGCACTTGTCTGCGGCGAGGCCGCCCACGGCCAGGAAACGTTCCAGGGCGGCAATCAGGCGCGGATGCCCGGCCAGGGCCAGGTTGGTTTGTGTCTCCACGGCCGTGCTGAGACGCAGCATCGAGAGGGGCAGCCGGGCCTGTACCATCGCGCGCGCGGCCGCCTGCCCGGCCTCGAAATCGGGGAAGAAGACGGCCCGAAAGTCTTCGCGTGCCGCGATGGGCGTGATGCGCACGGTCGCTGCCGTGAGGATGCCCAGGCGGCCTTCGGAGCCGAGGATGATCTCGCGCAGATCTGGCCCCGCGGCTGAGGCGGCAAACGCGGGCATGTCCAGCGCGCCGGCCGGCGATTCGAGATGGCCGCCAGCAAAGAGACGCTCGATGCGTCCAAAGCCCAGCGACTGCTGGCCGCTGGAACGGGTCGCAATCCACCCACCCAGGGTGGAGTACTCGAACGACTGCGGAAAATGCCCCAGGGTAAAACCGTGCGCCTGCAGCTGCGCCTCCAGGTCTGGCCCGGTGACCCCGGCGCCAAAGGTCGCCAGATGATTGATGCTGTCGAGACCTAACAGTCCGTTCAAGCGGCGCATATCCACCGTCAGCACAGGCGCGTCGCCCGTCTGCGGGTTGATGTGACCAACCACGCTGGTGCCGCCGCCGTAGGGAATCAGCCGCGCGCCGGCCGCGCGAGCATAGGCGATGAGCGCGCGTACATCGCCATCGCTCGTGGGATAGGCAACGCCGTCAGGCAGTGCGCCCAGGCGACCGCTGCGCAGGGCAATCCAATCGGGCAGGCTGTGACCGCGGGCATGGCGCACGCGATCGGCCGGGTCATTAAAAACCAGGGGATGGGAGAGCAGGCGCGAGGGCGGCGACTTCGGCGAGCTCAGTCGAGCCGCGGCGGCCATGACAGCCTGCCAGCTTGCGTCGCGCGGGGGTAGCCCTGATCCCATCAACGCCTCTAAGAAGCGCGCGGCTGCTTTGGAGAGCGGATAGGTGACCGAGTCGTCCCCCCAGCCATTCCAACGTCGCATGATGACACCTCCATCGGTCTACACGGGTAGACGCTGCTTTCTTTGGAATGCGCCTCTGCGGGTATGCTCAACCCCAGCGCGCCAGAAGCAGCGCGGCCAATACACGCAGGCCGGCGCTGAGCAGCAGGGCCGTGCGCAGGCCCAGCCAATCGCCCAGCAAAGGGCCGGCCAGCGAGCCGACCAGGATGGCCAGGTTGAGCACCAGATTGTGCAACGCCATGTGCGCGGGGCGGTCGTCCTCCGGCACGCGTTCCATCAAACGATTGACCAGGCCGCCGCTGGCCAATCCCCAGACGCCGCCTCCCAGCAGCGAGGCGGCCCAGACCAACGTGACATCCCAGGCCAGGCCGGTCAACAGGGGGTAGATACCGTAAAAGGCGGCGCCCACCACGAGCACCCAATGATGCCCACGGCGGTTGCTAATGCGCACCAGGTAGAGAGAGCTGATCAGTGTGGCCGCGTTGACCAAAGCGGCCGCCAGGCTGATCTGTCCATCGGTCAGGTGCAGGTTGCGCACCCAAAAGAGCGGGAACAGGGGTACGGGCATGGCTTGAAAAAGGTAGAAGAACAGGTAGGCTGCCAGCATGGAGCCAAAGGGACCGCGCAGCAAATCGAGCCGGAGCAGCGGTTTGCCGTGGGCGCGGGTCAAGAAGCGCAGTCCCAAGGAAGTACGGAGCGTGTCAACCAGGCGCAGGCTGCCCGGCTGCGCAGCATCCAGGATGGGACGCCCAACACGCGCGGGCGCGGCTGACATCGGTCGTAAGAACCACAGATGATAGCTGCTCAGAGCCGCGCCCATCACGCCGATGAAAAAGACCAACTGGTAATTCAGCGGAAAGGGCAGGCGGTCGAGCAGCAGGCCGCTGGTCAGCGAGGCGATGGTCATGCAGATGGCGAGCACGGCGCTGCGCCTGCCCACCACCAGCGCACGCCAGGCTGGCGGCACAACGTCGGCAAACATAGCATTGAAGGCGATGGAGATCAATGTGCCTGGCACGGACATCAGCATGATGACGACCGGAATCGCCCAGACCTGGGCAGACGGGGGCAGCAGCCAGGGCAGGATGACGAGCACTGCGTAGCCGGCGCGATTCCAGATGGACGTGACAAAGACGGTGCGGGTCAGCACCTGACCTTCCAGCCAACGCCCGGTCGGCAGCGACATGAGCAAGCTGACAATAGCCGGCCCGCCGCTCAACAGGCCGATTTGGATACCGGTTGCGCCCTGGCGAGCAGCGAAGACCGAGATAAAGGCCATCGCGCTGCCAGCGAGAATGCCAAAGCCGGCAATGTCCAGGTAGAGGTGGCCGAAATTCCACCTCAACTCCGGCGTCAGTTGGGCATTATCGAGCGCCATCAAGCGGCGCCATGTCCGAAGAACCACAGAAAGCATACAGTTCCTACTGTCGTTCTAACGACGACTACGCGGAGCGCGACGGCGCGCGATGGTTGGCAACCACGCGCACCTCGCCGTTGGGCACAATGTGCAAAACGCTGTTGTCGTCACTGCGCACATAGGTCGTGCGCAGGGTCACTCTTTCCACACGCCCTTTGACGCTCCCAATCTCAATGGCATCGCCCACATGGTAGACGTCATCGAGCAGGATCAACGTACCCGCGATGTAGTCCTTCATGAGGGTCTGTGCGCCCAACGAGATGGCCAGGCCGGCCACGCTGGCGCCGGCCAGGAGGGGCACCACGTTGATGCCCAAGGCGTAGAGGATCATGAAAACAGCCAGGAGGATGATCACAACATCAATCATGCTGCGCGTGGTCTGCAGCACGGTCTGTACGCGCAACAACTGCTGCTGGTCGGCTTCGGCGGCAGCCAGCCGACGCTGAACTCGCCGCGCCAGCAGATGAACGATGCGCAGCAGAATCAATGTCACAAGAACGATGATGGCAATGCGAATGAGCGCATCGCCCCATAAGAAGACCGCCGCGGTCGCGTCGGCGGATGTTGGTAAAGCTGTCGGCATGCTCACCTCACATTGTCACGGGGCGGTTTGTGCGCGCTGATTCCAGCAACGCGCTGATCGTCGCCACATTGCCCCGGCTTTCGGCCAGGCTGACGCGCGGCGGTTTCCCCAAGAGCACCGCGTCGGCCATGTCTTCGATCTCGCCGTGGTACAATGACTCGCCCTCGATCTTGACGATTTCGACGGCATCGTTTTTGTCTCGCCGCAGCACTTCCATGTTCATCTGCGGCTTGAACGGCGTCGGCACCGTCAATGTGGCTTCACTGCCCACGATTTCCATGAAGGCGCGGAACGGGAGCTGAAATGCCGAATCGAACTGCGCCAGAAGGCCGTTGGCAAAGCGCATCTGCCCCGTGAACAGCTCGTCCACGCCGCTGGGGCCGGTGATTTGCCAACCAAACACCTCGATCGGGTCTGCGCCGGCCAGGAAACGTGTGAAGCTAATGGGATAACAACCCACATCCCAGATCGAACCGCCGCCTAATTCTGGCAGCAGGCGGGCATCCTGACGGTTCGTCAGCAGAAAACTGAACGCGCCGCGAATCAGGCGCGCTTCACCAATGGCGCCTTGCGCAATCAACTCCTTGACAACGGTCGTTTGTGGGTGATGGCGGTACATGAAGGCTTCAGCGACAACGACCCCGGCCTGCCGGGCTGCAGCAGCCACAGCATCCACATCGGCCACCGTCAAGGCCAATGGTTTTTCGCACAGCACATGCTTGCCGGCCTGCACCGCTTTGATCGTCCACTCGACGTGCATCCCGTTGGGCAGGGAATTGTAGATAATATCCACGTCGGGATCGGCCAGCATCGCTTCGTAGCTGCCAAACGTACGCGGAATTCCCCATTCTGCGGCGTAAGCGGCGGCCTGTGCGGGCGTGCGGCTGGCTACCGCCGTCACATGGTTGCGCTTCGACAGCGGCATGGCGGTCAGGATCGCGCGATTGATGCGCGCTGTGCTCAACAAACCCCAACGCAAGATCCTCGACATGTAAATCCCTCCCTCGTTTCTTCATGCGTCTGACGCCTGCGCCGCGGCAGGCGCCAGACAGACGGTTCAGGCCCACTGCGCCGCCCATGGGACGGTCTCAACGGCGAACTTCGGCGAGCTCAGTCGAGCCGCGGCGTCGCCTTCTCGCAGGGCGCGAATGACCTTGAGGTCAGTCACGGGAAAAGCGTAGCGGTCCAACTCATCCGGCCGCGCCCAGACCCAATCAGCCACCCCCAAGGCCTGCGGCTCGCCGTGCAGCACACGGCAGTGGAACGCATGCAGTGTGATGCGTAGATGGGTGTAGGTATGCTCAACGGCCGTCAGTTTCGCGCCCACCTCAATGGCAATGCCAAGCTCTTCCATGATCTCGCGCTGCAGGCATTCAGGCAGGCTTTCGCCGGGCTCCAGCTTGCCGCCTGGAAATTCCCAAAGGCCGCCAAGCATCCCGTGGGGCGGCCGCTGTGCAATAAGCAAGCGGCCGTCTTCACCCCAAATCAGCCCGCAGGTCACGTCAAAATAGGGCAATGCTTTGCGCGGCACGCGCACGGGCCGGGCATTCTGCACACCACGAGCCTGCGCCAGGCACATGCCCATTAGGGGGCACGTCAAACAGGTTGGATTCTGCGGCAGGCATACCGCAGCCCCCAGGTCCATCAGCGCCTCGTTCAAGGACCCCGCCTGGTCATCATACGCCAGGGCCGCTACCATTTCTTCGCTCAAATGCCAAAGGCGCGCCTCGGTGGCTGCCTGGCCCAAAGGCGTGTCCACATCGAAAACGCGGCTCAGCACGCGCTTCAGATTGCCTTCGAGGGCTGCGGCGCGCTGGCCAAAAGCCAGGCTCAGAATGGCGCCGGCGGTGTAGCGACCGATGCCGGGCAGCCCGGCCAGCGCGGCGCGGCTCGTGGGAAGTTGACCTCCATGCTGAGCGACGACAATCTGCGCGGCGCGGTGTAGGTTACGCGCACGCGCATAATAGCCCAAACCTTCCCAGCATTTTAGAACATCGTCTAGGGGAGCAGCGGCCAAGGCCGCCAATGTAGGGAAACGCGCGAGCCACCGTTCATAGTACGGAATTACGGTGTTTACCTGGGTCTGTTGCAGCATGATTTCGCTGATCCAAACCTGGTAGGGGTCGCGATGTCCAGCGCCAGATGGATTGCGCCAGGGCAGTGAGCGTCCCTGGTCGCGGCCCCACATCAACAGGCGCGCAGCGAGCGCAGTCGGCATGGGCCTTGCAAGCGCAGACTCATCGGGCAAGAAAGAAAGAGTATCAGCAGCGACAGCGAGGCTCTTTGTTTGGCCCATGCCGGCGCCCTAGCGGCCAACCGGATTCAGAACGAAAAGCTGGACGAACAGCCAGCCAATCAGGAAAAGAGCCACAATGAGCCACGATAACGTTATGTAGGACATCCGCCGTTTGGGCTGCGGCGGCTTCGGCCTCGGCAGCGGCGTCTGGCAGCGCCAGCACACCATTTTGTCATCCGGATTCCAGGTCTTGCAATTGACACATTCAGCCATGACTCATTACCTCGTAGACCAGGACGTGTGAGAATTTGATGATGTCGCAGGTCTACCGTTAGAATAAACGACAAGCGCACAAGATGCAAATAAGGCGCCGCAGCGACGCACATCGGCGCAGAAAAAAGACCGGGCTGGAAGTCCAAACCCGGTCTCACGGAATGGCGATCTACTTATTATCAGGCGCACACACGCGGGCGACTCTTCACACGATTTCAGGCGCCAAAGCCCACTGCTCCGGCGAACGCCACAGGGCAGAGAGGATCAGCTCACGGATGAAGATGAGTTCCTTGGGTAGGCGGTCGTACAGCTTGATAAACAGCTCATCGTGCTCCAGCATTTCCTGCTTCCACTGCTCACGATCTACGCTCATCAGTTCCAGGAACTGTTCACGCGAGAAGCCATCCAGCCCGTGCCAGTCCAAATCTTCGTAGCGCGGCATCCAGCCCAGCGGACTTTCCACGCTGACAGCACGGCCGTTGGCGCGTTCGACGATCCACTTGAGGATGCGCATGTTCTCGCCAAAGCCAGGCCACAGGAACTTGCCGTTCTTGTCGGTGCGGAACCAGTTCACGCCGAAGATGCGCGGCGGATTGGGAATCGTGCGGCCGAACTGCAGCCAGTGATTGAAGTAATCGCCCATGTGGTAGCCGCAGAAGGGCAGCATCGCAAACGGATCACGTCGCACCTGGCCCACTTGTCCAACGGCAGCAGCCGTGGTTTCTGATCCCATCGTAGCCGCCATGTAGACGCCATAGTTCCAGTTGAATGCCTGCATGACCAACGGAACCACGTTGCTGCGGCGACCGCCAAAGATAAAGGCCTTGATCGGCACGCCCTCGGGATTTTCCCAGTCCGCATCAATCACCGGATTCTGATAGGCCGGCGCCGTGAAGCGCGCATTGGGATGGGAGGACTTGCGACCCGAATCGGGCGTCCAGGGCTTGCCTTGCCAGTCAATCAATTCCGGCGGCGGCGCCTTGGTCATACCTTCCCACCACACGTCATTATCCGGCGTACGCGCCACGTTGGTGAAGATGGTGTTGGCCGTGATGCTGGCCATGGCGTTGGGATTGGTCTTGTCCGATGTGCCGGGCGCGACGCCGAAGTAGCCGGCCTCTGGATTGATGGCGTACAGCTGACCATCCGGGCCAGGTTTGATCCAGGCAATGTCATCGCCTACCGTGGTGATCTTCCAGCCGTCGAAAGCCTTGGGCGGGATGAGCATGGCAAAGTTGGTCTTGCCACATGCGCTGGGGAAGGCCGCGGCGACGTAGGTTTTCTCGCCATTGGGCGCTTCGACGCCCAAAATCAGCATGTGCTCGGCCAGCCAGCCCTCGTCACGCGCCATCGTAGAGGCGATGCGCAGCGCCAGGCACTTCTTGCCCAACAAGGCGTTGCCGCCGTAGCCGCTGCCAAACGACCAGATCGCGCGTTCTTCAGGAAAGTGAACAATGTACTTTTGGTCCTTGTTGCACGGCCAGGACACGTCCTGCTGGCCAGGAGCCAACGGCGCGCCCACCGAATGCATACACGGCACGAATTCGCCATCGGCGCCCAGCACATCCCACACCTTGGCGCCCATGCGCGTCATGATACGCATATTGGCCACGACATACGGTGAATCGCTTAGCTCAACGCCGATGTGCGCAATGTAGGAGCCGAGCGGGCCCATGCTGAAGGGGATAACGTACATGGTGCGGCCGCGCATACAACCATCGAAGAGCTGGTTCAGGCGGGCCTTCATTTCCTTCGGGTCAAGCCAATTGTTGGTGGGGCCAGCATCTTGTTTTCTGACGCTGCAAATGAAAGTGCGATCTTCCACCCGCGCAACATCGCTGGGGTCAGAGAGCGCCAAGAAGCTGTTCGGACGCTTCTCTTCATTCAATCGGATGAATGTGCCAGACTTAACGAGGCGTGAGCACATCTCGTCGTACTCAGCCTGGGAGCCATCACACCAGTAGACGGCATCGGGCTTGCACAGGGCCGCCATTTCTTCGACCCAGGTGCGAATTCTCTCGTGTTTCAGATTCGATGGGTAGTTGAGCATAATCCCTCTATTCTGGATATCCCTATCTTCTCGCGTGCAGCGCCGGAGTGCATCTTGATTCTTGTATCCAGCGCGTGGCTGATCGTGAACACGCCGGTATTTTACTCGATCATCCCACAGCTAGGTATGATGTGCATCATTACCGGCATCGCCTGCTTGGGGCGTTTCCAGCGCGGCGCTGGCCGGGGACGATGATTTCTCAGTAGAACCATCAGCCCATTTGCGCGCGCCCGACGTCTATGCGGCTTTCCGCACGCGCAAGGTCAACCGACCCTACGCCTACTTGGGGTGCTTCTTGAGAAAGCCGAGCAAGATGCTGTTGAACTCGGCCGGGCGTTCCCAGAAGCTGGTGTGCCCAGCGTCGCGAAGGACATGCAGCTCGGCGCCCTGAATCGCATCCGCGATGAGCTGGCCGTAGTCGCGGGGCTTGAGCATGTCCTTCTCTCCCACCACAATACAGGTAGGCGCCTTGATCTCCGGCAGACGCTCGGTCAGGTTGAGATCGAGAAAACAAGTCAACAGACGGGCCACAGCTGGGAAATCGAGGCGTTGGTAGCGCTCATGCGCCAGCGCCAGCGCAGCCGCGTTGGCGCGTATCCAGGCCGAGGAAAAATTGTAGGGCGTGGTGACATTGAAGAACAGATCAGGATCACGCCTGGTTGCCGCGTCGCGCCAGGCGGCAATAATGGTCGCCAACGCGCTGTCCACGTGGCTCACCACGTTTGCCGCAAACAGGCTGAGGGTGCGCGCCGGATAGCGCAGCGCGAAGGTCAGGCTGATTTCGCCGCCATACGAAATGCCAGCGACATGGGCGCGCTGAATGCGCAGCCGATCGAGCAGGGCGGCCAGGTCATCGGCGTGCTGCTCAAAGGTGTAAGGCCCCGGCGGGTGGGCCGATTGTCCCTGCCCGCGGCAGTCGTAGAGCAGGACGCGGAAGTGTGGCTTGAGCACCGGCGTCTGGTTGAACCAACTCGCGGTGCTGGCCAGGATTCCATTGCTGAGGACGACAACCGGAGCATTGTCCGCTCCGTGCAGCTCATAGTAGAAATCAATTCCGTTAACGTTCAAGGTCGGCATGCGGCAGTAGTTTATCCTCTTCGATAAAACGAACGACAGAATCGGCAAAGGCGTCAGGTTGCTCGATCATGGGACAGTGGCCGCAGCCGCGGAAGACTTCCAGATTGGCCGCGCCAGCGATGCCCAGGAAGGTGAAGCGAGTCGCTTCGCTATCTACCATCATATCCTGTTCGCCCCGAATTAGCAAGGTTGGGAGGTGAATGTGGGGAAGCTGAGCCATGATATTCCAATGGGCCAGGGCGCGCGCCGGGCCGGTAAACGCGGCCGCGGGCATGGCCTGCGCATCATCTACCAGGCGTTGGAAAAAATCATCCGGCGCATGCGCGGGCATCAGGCTGGCCAGCGCGCGCGTCAACAAGCCCCGATCCGTGCGCATCTGCGTCAGGTATGGAAAGGCCTCCTCCGGCGTCACGACGCCCATGGCGGGCGCCGTGTCCACCAGGATCAGCGAATGCGGCTGCAGCAGCCCGCTGACGATGCCCTCCAGGGCAACGGCGCCGCCGAAGGCATGGGCCACCAGGTGATAGTCGGTCAGCCCCAGGGCGGCGACGAACTGCGCCAGGTCGGCTGCCAGGCGCGGGATAGCGTAAAACGCTTCGTCATCATCCCTACCTGGCCGGCGCGAGCGCGCGCTGCCGCGCTGGTCAACCGCAATCAGGCGCCACGCGGCCGGCAAATGCCGCCGCACCGGCTGCCACCAGCGGCTGCTCGCCAGGCTGCCATGCACGAACAGCAAGGTCTCGCTGGCATCCGCCGGCCCCTGGTCATCGTAGTGCAGCTCAATGTCGTGCAGAGTGATCATCGTCATCAGGCAAGCGCCTCGTCCTTATCCGTCGTTTTGGTCTCCGCTACTTCATACGCCCAGGCAGGATGGTGATAGTAATGGTCAACCGGAAGCTCAACGGTGGTATTGTCTTTCGCTGGCAGATGATCTACAGGATCCGGTGCATCTACTCCGCCTTTGATCTCCGTCAAAATGGCGGACACTTCGTCGGTTGATTGAATGTGTCGCGCTAAGACCGCCGCCGTTGTGTCCAATACTCGCTCAGCAAAAAAGCGGCTCAGGTCTTGGCGTAGCCCACAGCCAATATAGAACTTGAGCAAGGCTTGTACAGACATATCCCGCCGCCTGGCAACGTACTTGAGCGATTGCAGAGTGTCTTGCGGAATCTCAATGGCGACAGGCTCCGTCGGCCGTTTTCGTAGAAGTAGTTGATTTTTCGTATCACGCTTCTTCATACAGTTTCCTTTCAGCTCGTGTAGCCAATCGCGCAGAAATAAGGCGAATCCGTTTTCCACGTATCAAGTGAACTACCAACAGCATCCGTTGGGACAAGGAGTAGCCAATGATGAAATTGCGTTGTTCTTCCTGGGTCGAGGCGTCCCCTTCCTGGTAAAACGGATCTAAAAAACCTCGCATCCTTCCTCAAAACCAATCCCGTGTTTAGCCTTATTGCTACGAGCTTTGTCGCCATCCCACTCAAACTCAATTCCTTGAAGTCTGTACACAACGTTCACGGGGGTTACTCCAGAGGAATCACGGGATCAGGTTTCTGGCTATCGCCGAACAGTACAGACAGTAATAGCTCGGTTTCCTGCAGATCGTCGAACACCCAATCGGCGCCGGCGGCGCGCAGTACGCCCACACTGAATGGCCCCGTAGCGACGGCGATCGTAGCCGCGCCCACCGCCTGGCCGCAAGCGATGTCGGCGGGCGTGTCGCCAATCACCACCACCTCTCGCCCCACAAAGGTGTGACCGGTGAGCGCGGCCGCGCGTTCCACGGCCAGTCGGGGAAGCTGATTGCGGTCGCCGCTGTCCGAGCCGTAGCCGCCCACACGGAACTGCGCCGGGTTGATGCCCGCACCGCGCAGCTTGACCGGCGCGGTGCTCTCCAGGTTGCCCGTGACCAGTCCCAACAGGGCCTGGTTGCGCGCCACGGCCGGTTGCAGCGCGGCCAGCAGTTCCCGCGCGCCTGGGCAGGGACCAATGCCGACCTCAGCAATCGTCAGTTCCAGGCAGGTCGGCGCCACACGGCAAAATTCAGGCCATCCAGCCACGATGTCTGCCTCGCTGAGGCCGGTGGGGGTCAGCGCCTCACGCACCGCGCGCCAATCGGTGCTCCCGGCCAGGGGAATGACCTCGATGGCGCCGCGTGCCCCATAGACGGCTTGCAGCGCGCGCGCCAGCGCCAGCCGCCCCGCGCCATGTGAATTTACCAGCGTGCTATCCACATCGAACAAAAGAAGGTTAGGCCGCATATTGTCCTGCGCCGCGCGTCGGAATCTTGCCGTGAATTTCCTGAATTTTCTGGAGCTGCCTTCTTGTCATTCGCGCCCTTCTAGCAAGTTGATGTTTGCTGAATCTCTGCGTCAGGCCGGCTCTGGTCGCGCCTTGAGTTCATGCTTCAAGATTTTGCCCGCGGCGGACAGCGGCATGGCATCCAGGATCACCACACGCTGCGGCGCTTTGAAGCGTGCCAGGTTGGCCTGCAGAAACGCAAGCAATTCCTCCGGCGTCACGGCTGCGCCTGGCTTCAGAGTCACAAACGCCCGCCCCACTTCGCCCCAACGCGCATCCGGCACACCGATCACCGCGCTCATGGCAACCGCAGGATGGCGGTAAAGCAGCGCTTCAATCTCGGCCGGGTAAACGTTCTCACCGCCAGAGATGAACATGTCTTTCTTACGACCGACAATGAAAAAATACCATTCCGCATCGTAGCGCGCCAGGTCGCCGGTGTGAAACCAGCCTTCGTCATCCACGAGAGACGTATTGGCCGCAGCATCGAAATAGCCGGCCGCCGCGGACGGGCCTTTCAAGACCAGCTCACCCACTTGATCTGGGCCAAGCGGTTGGTTTTCGCTGTCTACAATGCGGGCGTCCACGTAAAAATTAGGACGGCCGATACTGCCAGCTTTGCGGATGGCATCTTCCGCAGCCAGGGCAAAGACGCCAGGGCCGAATTCGGTCATGCCAAACCCCTGCTTGAACCGAACGCGCTTCTCGGTGGTGTACTTTTCGACCAAGGGGACCGGCAGCGGCGCGCCGCCGCTGGTGCAGAAGCGCAGCGATCTCAGATCGGCCGTGGGCCAGGTGGGCGCCTGCGTCAACAGTTCGTACATGGTCGGCACGCCCAGAAAGACTGTCACCCGCTCCTGCTCAATCAGGCTGAGCACTTGCACCGGGTCGAACTGCCGGGCCAGAATAACCGCGCCGCCCAGGACAATCTGCGGTAGAGTATACACGAAAAGGCCGCCAGTATGAAACAAGGGAAAGACGTTGAGAAAGATGTCGTGGTGCTGCAGATCATGAATGACCGTGTTGAGTGTGTTCCAGGCAATTTGGCCGTGCGTAATGCGAGCGCCTCGTGCATGGCCGGTGGTGCCGCCCGTGAAGATCAGCGCCGCGGTGTCTTCCGCGTCCAGTTCCGGGCACGTGACAGGGGTCGTGGCGGCATGCGCCATAATGTCGGCATAGGCATGGCTGTCGCTCACGCCGCGGCCTTCGAGATGAACAAAGACGCGGGGCTTGTCCAGAGTGAGACTCTGCAGGGCGTCGCGCAGGATCGCTACGGTATCCTGGAACTCATCCGAATAGAACAAGATGCGCGGGCTGGTTTCCTGGACCACCACCAGCAGTTCACGCCAGTGGAGACGCCAGTTGAAGGGGGTATGGATTGCGCCTAGTTTGCCGCAGGCAAAGAAAAGATCAAGATGCTCCACGCCATCGCGGGCCAGGACGCCCACCCGATCCCCCTTGCCAACGCCAACCATCGTGCGCAGCCAGTTTGCCAGGCGATTGGCGCGTAGGTTCATGTCTGCATACGTCAACCGTAACGCTGGCGTCTTGCCAGCATCCACAACGGCCATCTGCGCGGGCGAGTAGATGGCCCGCCGGCCGAGGTAATCACCGATGACCATGGGCTATGACTCCCCTTCGGGAAACCCCAAAACAATATCCTGCTTTTGCGCGGCTTTACCTACTCGGTCAGCACGGTGACGTAGAGGTAGCCGTTGTTGGCAAAGAGCAAGAAAAGGCGCTGTGCACCCGCGGCGATGAGGCGCGGGTCTTCGGTGGGCACGGTGGAGAGGCGCACAGGAGCCTGGCGCAACGCGCCGGCCGCATCTAGCCGCGCCAGCCAGACGCCGGAGCCGCCCCAAATGACATCGCACTGACCGCTGCTGCTGCACGCCAGGTCTGGCACGGGCCAGGGCGAGACCTGCTCAGAAACGGTTGTCACGGCCTGCACTGCGCCGTTGGGCGCCAGGCGCGCCAGGCGCAGCGCCGTCGCTCCTGGATCGGGTGCGGGCGGCGGGTTCGGATAATCCTGCCATACGACCCACACCTGACCTGTGGCCGGGTTGAATGCCGCGCGCGGCTTCTCCTGCGCGCCAGGGGCCGCGTAGGTAACGGTGTTCGTCACGGACGCCGTCACACCGCTGCCGAGCACTTGGTGGTAAATGTCGAACGCCTCGTCCGCGCCAGTACCACTGCGATCATCGCTCCAAAATAAGTAATGCTGGCCGGCGTGATAGGCCATGGTCGCGTACTGCTGATAGCGCGGCGCGGGCGCATGCGGCGGCTGGCTATCCGTTGTCACCACGAAGTTCTCGCCTTCCAGGCGCAGGGTGCCGAAGAGATAGCCGAGCCATTGGCCGAATATCTCCTTGGCCGTTTCGGGCGGCCGCGGCGGGGTCATGCCCATGCGGTAGCGGTGATCGTGCCAGATAATGAGGTACTGATTGCTTTGTTCATCGTAGCTAATCACCGGCACCCACTGGCAATCTATGGCCGCGGCAATGACCAGCGGCGAGTCAATGAGCGCCCCATCCGCGCTGATGCGCTGCGCCTTGATGTCGTAACAGGTGTCGAACCAGTTGGATGGGGTCGCCAACGGGCTAACCTCCTGCCAGGCCACCAGGTATTCCTGCTGCTGCGGATTGTACACCACAAACGGCCACTGCGCATCCTGCACCGTGCGGTTGATCTCGATGTCCGCCGCGCCCAACGCCGTGCCATCGGCGCGCACCAGGCGGCCATAGATGTCGCCGTTGTTTTCCAGCCCATAACCCAAAACCCACTGCCGGCCGGGATCGTTGCGCTTATCTTGCCAGACAACCAAGAAACGATCGTGCTGACCGTCGTAAGCCGCATGTGGTTGGAAACGCGCCCAGGTTGGCGTGCCAGGATTGATGGCCGCCGCGGTTGGCACAGGGCCCGGCGTCCACGTCGGCGTAATCGTCGGCGTTGGCGTCGCACTCGGCGTTGGCGTCGCACTCGGCGTTGGCGTCGCACTCGGCGTCGGCGTCGCACTCGGCGTCGGCGTTGCACTTGGCGTCGGCGTCGCACTTGGCGTCGGCGTCGCACTTGGCGTCGGCGTTGCACTCGGCGTCGGCGTTGCACTCGGCGTCGGCGTTGCACTCAGCGTTGGCGTCGCACTCGGCGTCGGCGTCGCACTTGGCGTTGGCGTCGAGGTGCGCGTGGACGAAGGCGTTGCGGTTGGCGTCCGGGTGCGCGTGGACGAAGGCGTTGCGGTTGGCGTCGGGGTGCGCGTGGACGATGCCGTTGCGGTTGGCGTAGGCGTGGGGGATGGGGTTCGCGTACGCGTGGGCGTGGGCGTGGGGCCGACGTCCGCGCCATAAATCAACGGGAGGAACCTGGTGTAAGTCGTCGCGGCGCTTTGGGGCGCCGTAATGACCAACAGCCCCAGGCAAAACACCGTCAGGAAGATATACCGCATACTTGAATCAATGCCTACTGACGTAGGGGAGAGGGGGACAGATGGCGTTCTAGAAAAAGCAGCTTGATTTTACCACAGATTCACCAGGGCATGGAATGCCGTTCAGCAGTTCCTCAAGCCTCTGCGGTTATGACGCCGGCGCCAGCCTCCGCGCCGCTCAGGTAGATTTGCGGCGTCAACCCGGTGCGGCGCGGATATTCGTCGCGGATGGCATCCACGACGGCTTGCACGTGCTCCGTGAGCGCCAGACTCACTGTGCAGCCGCCAAACCCGGCGCCGGTGAGGCGAGATCCCAGGCAGCCCGGCGCGGCGCGCGCGATCTCCACCAGGGTGTCGAGCGCAGGGTGGCTGACCGCGTAAAGGTCGCGCAGGCTGACGTGCGATTTGTCCATGTCGAGGCCAAATGCCGCCACGTCGCCGCGCTGCAACGCGGCGACGCTGTGCAGCACGCGCGCATTCTCTTCAACCACGTGACGGCAGCGCTGCGCGACCAGCGGCGGCAAATCCGCCGCCAGGCGCTCGAACTGCGCGGGGTCTACGTCGCGCAGGGCTGTCACGCCGAGGCGCTGCGCGCCTTCTTCACACTGGGCGCGGCGCTCGTTGTACGCGCTATCCACCAAACCGCGACGCACGCCGCTGTCCACAATGATAAACTGCACGCCGGTTGGCAGCGGCACCGCTTCGTAGGCCAGGCTGCGGCAGTCAATCAACAGGGCATGTCCAGCCTGCCCCAGAGACGAAATGTACTGATCCATGATGCCGCACTTGACGCCTACAAAGTCATTTTCGGCAGTCTGACTCAGAAGTGCAGCCTGCACCGGGTCCACTGCCAGGTTGCCCAAGGCGCGGAAAGCAGTCACCGTCGCCAGTTCGGTTGCAGCCGACGAAGAGAGACCGGAACCAAGCGGCACATTACCTTCGATGACGGCATCGAAGCCTGTCAGTGTAAACCCTGCGTTTTGCAAAGCCCACGCCACACCGCGCAGGTAGTTACTCCATGCGGTTATCTCCGTTTGCTGCAGATCGTCCAGGCTGAAGCGATCGGTCTGCTGAAAATTGAGCGAGAAAACGTGAACCTGCCGGTCGGCGCGCGGCGCCAGGGCCAGGCGCACATCGCGGTCAATCGCCATAGGCAGTACAAAACCTTCGTTATAATCGGTGTGCTCGCCGATCAAGTTGACCCGGCCAGGCGCGCGCACGAAAAACGAGGGCGCACCGCCAAACTGAGCGCGGAACGCCTGACGCAGCGCCTCAATGCGTGATGACATGAAAACACCTCCTGCAAATGCTCTCCGGCTGAAGATCGAGCCAACCGGTCGTGAGTTCGCACAGCTATTTTACGTCGGAGCCTACAGGCTGGCAAGTATGGATGAGTTTTTCTTTTCTCCACAATCGGGTATAATGCAGCCTATAGTCAATTTTTCTGCAATCGTTTATGATATGAGAGAGGAGTATCACGGCATGACACGTGTTTTTGTGACGGGAATGGGGGCGCTATCGGCCATTGGCAATGATGTGCCAACCTTCTGGCAGAACCTCCTGGCAGGCAAATCGGGCGCCGGCCCCATTACCGCTTTTGATGCCAGCGACCTGCCTGTGCGGATTGCCTGTGAAGTCAAGGACTTTGACCCCGGTCAGTTCATGGATCGCAAAACGGCCCGCCGCACCGCGCGGGCCATTCAATTGGCTGTGGCGGCAACCCGCCAGGCCTTGACCGACGCCAAGTTCGAAATTACCCCGGAGAATGGTGAACGCGTCGCGGTGTTGATGAACACGGGCGGCGGCGGCATCACCGAAATGGAGCCTGGCTCCATCGGCCTGGCGGAAAAGGGGCCGCGTTCCGTGGGGCCATTCCTCGTTCCCAATGTGATGTCCAACGCGGTGGCTTGCGTCGTCTCGATTGAACTCGGCGCACGAGGCCCGATCATGACATCCACCGCAGCTTGCGCCAGCGGCAACTACGCCCTGATTGAAGGCTACAACTTGATTCAGCGCGATGAGGCCGATGTCGTGATTGCGGGAGGCAGCGAGGCGGCCATGTCGCGGCTGACTATGTCGGCGTTTGCACGCATGGGACCGCTCTCGTCTCGCAACGATGATCCAGAGCATGCCTGTCGGCCGTTCGACAAGGAACGCGACGGATTCGTCTGTGGCGAAGGCGCCGGGGTCATGATCCTGGAGAGCGAAGCCCATGCCCAGGCGCGCGGCGCGCGGCTGATGGCCGAGGTGCGCGGCGGCCGCATCACCGGCGACGCGTATCATATCACCGCGCCCGAACCGAGCGGCGACGGGGCCGCGCGCGCCATTCGCAACGCGATCAAGGCCGCGGGGCTAAAGCCGGAGGACATTGACCTCATCTACGCGCACGGGACCGGCACCGCGCTCAACGATGCGGTGGAAACCACGGCCATCAAGAAAGCGCTCGGCGAACACGCCTACAGCACGGCCGTCACCGCCACCAAGTCTATGATTGGTCATACGTTGGGCGCGGCTGGCGCACTGTCGGCCATTGGCGCGATCCTCAGCCTGTCGGAGGGCGTGATTCCACCCACGATCAACTACAGCGTACCAGACCCTGAATGTGACCTGGACTATGTGCCCGGTGTGGCCCGCTACAAGACCGTTCATCACGCGCTGGTCAACGCCTTTGGCTTCGGCGGCCAAAACGTCGTTGCGGTCCTCAGTCGGGTGAACGGCGCCTGAGTCCCCCACCTTCAGTTCTGCTGCAAAAGGCGATGGCCCCCAATGCCATCGCCTTTCGCTTTCAGAGCGCTGCGCTAACCAGCCGCGCGCGGAGACAGCCATGAATCATTCGACGGGGACTGGAATGATGCCCGTACGTGCTTGTGCAGACCAGCCATGACCTTGCTGCCGCCCCAGGCTTTTCTTGACGCCTTGGCGCCTCTGTTGGGCGCAGAATGGGACGCGTTTGCAGCGACCTATGCGCAGCCTCCGGTCATGGGGCTGCGCGTGAATACCCTCAAGCTGCCGGCCTCTGCGTTGCGCCAGCGCCTTGCGCCGCTCAACCTGGAGCCGGTGCCGTGGTGCCAGTCTGGTTTCTACGTGAACGCCGACGCGGCCGCACGAGCGGGCTTGCGGTTGGGAAAATCTCCTCTACATGCGGCCGGCCTTTATTATCTGCAAGACCCCAGCGCCATGGCCGCGGCCGCAGCGCTGGCGCCGCAGCCTGGGGAGCGCGTCCTCGATCTGTGCGCGGCCCCCGGCGGCAAGTCCACGCACCTGGCCGCGCAGATGAAAAACCAGGGCTTGCTCGTCGCCAATGAGATGGTTTCCGGTCGCGCGGCCATTGTGGCCGAAAACCTGGAACGCTGGGGAGTGCGCCACGCAATCGTGACCAATGAAACGCCCAACCGCCTGGCGGCGCGCTGGCCGGGTGTGTTCGACTGTGTGTTGGTTGACGCGCCTTGTTCGGGCGAAGGCATGTTTCGGCGTCTGCTGGCCGACGGCGCGCGCGTCCAATGGAGCGCGGCGCAAGTCAGCGGCTGTGCGCTGCGTCAGAGTGATATCCTGCAGGCGGCGGCCGAGCTGCTGCGCCCCGGCGGCCGCCTGGTCTACAGCACCTGCACATTCAACCTGGAAGAAAATGAACGCGTCATTGCGCGTTTTCTGCAAGACCGGAGCGACTTTGAGTTGGCAGCCTTACCCGGCGCGCCCGGTTGGGCGCCAGGGCTTGGCCCGCTTGCCGGGCATCCGGGGATCGCGCGGCTGTGGCCGCAGCAGGCCGTGGGGGAAGGGCATTTCCTGGCGCATCTGCAGCGTCATCCTGCAGCGAGCTCCCGCGCACCCATGCCGCGGCCGCGCCGCGCCCTGCGCGTGGATCGGGCAGCGCAGCGAGCGTGGGACGCTTTTTGCGCAGCCAACCTGGTGATGAAGCCGTCAGGGGCGCTGCTACAAACCGGAACCTACCTGTACCAGGCGCCGGAGACCGCTCTGGACATGGAGGGTTTGCGCGTACTGCGGCCAGGTTGGTGGCTGGGCGACGTGCGCGGCGAGCGTCTGGAACCGAGTCATGCCCTGGCGTTGGGGCTGACGCATGCCGATTTCCAACGCACCTTGAACTTGCCGCCCGATGATCCAGCGGTGCTGGCTTACCTGCACGGGGAAACGCTGACCGCAGACGGCGCGGCCGGGTGGCTGGGGGTCTGTGTTGATTCGTTTCCGTTGGGTTGGGGCAAACGGGGCGGCGCGGTGGTGAAAAACCATTACCCCAAAGGGCTGCGGGTTCAAAGCGCTGTTCGTGATTGATCACGTGAATCGTGACAACTTTTTTCTATTCACCATGCCCGCCCGTGTTCCGAAGGGTTGGCTATGCGCTGCATTGGGAACGGCTGCCAGCCGGCAACCTGGCTTGACGGCAGGGCCGATTGGACTACAATGCAAGCGCTGCACCGCGCGTCGGGCAAAAGACTGAGCGAAATCGGGCAGCGAACCATGGATCCGCACAAGGCAAAGGAGTTAGCCACGACACTTTCTGACAACCTGGCCGGCGTGTTGCATAACGATATTTTACTGACGGTGATCTGCGCCTGGCTGGCGGCGCAAGTCATCAAGGCAGCGATCGAGTTCAGATTCAAGCGCCGCATTACGTGGCGTGTCCTCTTCGGCATGGGCGGCATGCCCAGTTCCCATTCTGCATCCGTTACGTCGCTGAGCACAGCCGTAGGGCTGCACGTCGGCTTTGACAGCGCCCTGTTTGCCGTGGCCGCCATCCTCGCGGCGATTGTCATGACCGACGCTGCGGGCGTGCGTCGTGCGGCCGGTCGTCATGCCAGCGTTCTCAACTGGCTCCTATCTGATTTTACCGATGAAGAACAAGCCGCTGAAAAGGACGCGGATGAAGAACAGGCCCCTGCCCCCGAAATGAACATTCCGCTGCCCTTGCAAGAACTGCTCGGTCATACGCCCGCGCAGGTCGTCGTGGGTGGACTGCTGGGGATTCTGACGGCGATCGTCTACTACGCCCTGGTGAAGTAGCATTTCACACGAGAAACCCGACTTCTGCGAGAAGCCGGGTTTGTTTTGGCGTCAGCGTGAACCGTACAACCGGGTGTAGTGTGCAAAATGGGTAGTAATCAGGCTCAAGTATGAGCGCGGCTCCGTGATGGAGATCGTTTCAAAGAAGAGATCGTCATCTGCGCCGCTGCGTTCACGCCAGATCTTGGCGTTGCCCGGCCCGGCGTTGTACCCGGCCAGCGCCGTAGCGGTGCTGCCGTTGGCGGCGCGCAGGCCGCGCATCGTGTAAAAAGCCCCGAACTTGACACTGATCCAGGGCCGGTAAAGATCGCTCTCATGAAAATCGGCGAATCCCAACTCGCCAGCAATCCAGCGGCCGGTGCTTGGAATGACCTGCATCAAACCGCGGGCCGCCGCCGAGCTTTCCGCGCCTGGCTCGAACAAGCTCTCTTGCCGAATCATGGCGTAAATTAGCATCGGATCGAGGCCAAAGCGCGCCGCCTCCTCAGTCACCACGTCCTCGAAATACGTGGGATAGGCCAGGCGCTGGATGAAAAGCGGGGCTGCGCTGACCAGTTTATTCGGCGCCAGGGCGATCACGCGCGCCGCGCTGATCACGCTCAGGCGATACGTGCCCAGTTCCTCGAACGCAACCGCCAGTTGATACACCAACAGCGGGTCATTCCAGTAACGCGCCCGCACCAGTTCTAGGGCCTCCAACGCCGGCCCACGCAGGCGGAGATCCAGGTAGGCCTGGCCGCGCTGCCAATCGCGATCGCTGCGGATGCGCTGATCCAGGCTGGTCAGGTCAGTCGCCGCACTGCCGGTCTTGATCCACGTGCGTAACCAACGTTCGGCAAAAGCCTGGCTGCCGTCGTCGCCCTGGCCTGCCCGCGTGGCTTCTCCGTTCAGCGGCGGTATCACAGTGAGCGGTAGCCCAGCTTGCAAGGCAAGGGCGCGTGCCCGCAGGCCAGCATAGCTCTCCGGCGCTTGGGCAATCAAGGTCTGCCAGGCGGCTGCGGCGTCGCCGCGTTTGCGCTGCGCCAACAGCCCTTTGCCCAGCCACAGGCGCATCATGGGCGCGTCGGATGCCGAGGGATACGCCTTGAGGCCACGCTGCCAAAGCGTCAACGCCGCGCTGATCTCATTGAGGCGATAGCGATTGATGCCCGCGCGCAGGAGGGCATTCGCCGCGGCCTGGTGCTTGGGGAAAGAATCAGCCAGCAGCGTTTGGTAGGACGCCGCGCTGCGGTAATCCTCGTTGCGCTCGAGCTGACGCGCCAGTTCAACAAGAACGGTGGGCGTCTGGGTATGATCGGGATAGCGCTGCACGAAGTCGCGCAAGGTGGCGATGGCCCCGGCGCGGTTATTCGCAAAGCGCTGCGTCTCGGCCTTGCCCAACCACGCGCTTGCCCAGGCTGGATCGTCCGGGTAGGAAGTAAGCAGGCGATCCCAGGTCTCCAGCGCGCGTGGATAGTCTTCCAAACCCTGGTACGAGCGCGCGATCAGCGCCAGGGCTTCGCCGCGCCGCTGACCGGGCTGACCGTCCAAAAAAGCGTTGAGGGCATTGATCGCTGGTGTGTAGGCGACGTTGTCGTAGTCTACCTGTCCACGGGTAAAGGGATCCACCGGCAGGTCATTGTCTACCAGGCGGATCAAAGCCTGATAGGCGTAACGGCTGCGTGGGGCCAGTGCGATAGCATCGCGCCAGTGCTTCTCGGCGGCGGCCTGCTGGCCCACGTTCCAGGCGGCGTCGCCAGCCAGCGCGTGTATTTCAGCCTGGTAAGGCGCATTTTGCGCGACCGTCAGAATCGCCTCATACTGCGCCAGCGCGCCCGCATGATCGGCGCGCGCCGTCGCATACGCGGCCCACTGTTCACGCGCGGCCAACGCCAGCACGCGACTAGGCGCGGCGCTCACTGCGGCCTGATACGCCGCCGCCGCGGCAGCCGGCTCCTGCAACCCGGCCGCCACTTCAGCCAGGCGCCTGTGCACATCGTACGCCAACCAGGGCGAACCACTCTGCAAATAGGTCTGATACGCGCTGCGCGCAGCTTCCCACTCCTGCAGCGCCTGGTGCGCCTGACCCAAGTGGAACTGCGCGGCGGCGCGGCGGGGGTTCGAGTCTGCGCGGCGCAGAAAATCCTCGAAGGTCGTAATGGCTTCGCTGTAGAGACCATCTGCCTGGTAACTTTCGCCCAGAGCAAAAGCCGCGTCCGCCGCCTGGGGATCTGCGGGCGCCCGCGCCAAAAAACTGGCGAAAGCCGCGCGGGCCGCGGCGTGATTGCCGTTGTGCTGCTGGCGCAGGCCCTCGCGCAGCAAGTCGGCCGGGGCAAGGGACGCTGGCGTATGCGTGGGCGTGGGCGTGGGGGTAGGCGTCAACGCCAGCGGCGCGGCCAATAGGGAGGATGGCATAAGCCAGGCGCTGAGTAGAACGATGACCGTGGCGCCAAAGCAGGACCAGCGCAGCAGCCGAGGGGGTAGGTGCGATTGAGTCTTCACGAATCTGTCTCCTAATACCTTCGGCATTATCCCTACAAACGTGCGAGCTGTCAATACCGCCGGCCCCAATGGCCGCCGCCGCATGCATTCGGGGCGCAAGAGCGTTCCGGCGCCAAGCCAGACCAGGCGAACGCCGGGCTACTCGCTCTCTCTAAACGAACGAACAGGCGCTTTTGTTTCGCGCGGCGGCAGGCATCGGCAGAACGGGCGACGGTGCGCGGCGGCCAGTCAAACGTTTGGCAAGAATATCTAACGCGAAGCTGCAAAGCCTCAAGGCCGCAGAGCGTTTTCTTAGCGTCTTTGCACCGCGGCGCGTTGGCATTAAAGCATTCGGTTTTAGCTTGCCTGAATTAGGATTTGAGGTTTGGGTTTTGGGATTTGAGGTTTGGGCTGTGGTATAATCTGGTCACGATTTGCTTGGTAGAAAGGCTGCGCATGTTTGAAGTGGTGTTCTTGGGTACGTCGGCATCTGCGCCGTCGGTTCAGCGAGGATTGTCGTCCGCGGTGGTCATGCACGGCGAATACCGATTTATGATTGATTGCGGCGAAGGAACGCAGCGACAGCTTCTGCGCAGCCGATTGGGGTTCAAACGCCTCGATCGCATTCTGATTACGCACGGCCATCTCGACCATATCCTGGGCCTGGGCGGGCTGGCGTCCACGCTGGGACGCTGGGAAACGCTCGAGCGGCTGGACATTTTTGGCGGCCGCTCTGCGCTCAAGCGCATCGAGGGACTTCTGCGCGTGGTTTTCGGCTCAGCCAGATTTCCGATGACCGTGTCGCTCAATCCGCTTGACCATGGTCCGGTGCTAGAGACACGCGATTTCGTGGTCAGCGCCTTCCCCATCAACCACCGTGGGCCAGACTGTTTCGGCTTCGTGTTTGAAGAGCGCGCGCGGCGGCCTTTCCTGGCCGAAAAAGCGGCCGCACTGGGCGTGCCGGCCGGCCCGGTGCGGCGACGCCTGGTTGACGGGCAGAGCATCACGCTGGATGACGGCCGCGTGATCCATGCGGATGACGTGCTCGGCCCCGTGGTCAACGGGGTCAAGCTGGTTTTCATCAACGATATCAGCGAAACGACTGGGCTGGAGAAGATCGCCGACCAGGCCGATGCCCTGGTGATTGAATCCACCTATTGCCGCGATGAGTTGGCGCTGGCGCGCGAGTTCGGTCACTTGACGGCGGCCGACGCGGCGCAGCTGGCCGCAGCTGCTAACGTCAAACAGCTCATCTTGACCCATCTCTCACGCCGGTATCACCCACAGCAGGTGCTTGACGAAGCACGCGCTATCTTCGCCGCCACCAGCGTAGCCAACGATCTCGATCATTTCAAGATTGTCAAGGGCAAACCGGTGGAACTTGTGCGCGCAGAAACATCATGACGTCTCTTTATCCACTCACATTTACACCTGTTCTCAAGCATTACCTGTGGGGCGGACGCAACCTGGAGCAGCTTGGGCGTCAACTCCCGCTCACTGGCCCTGTGGCCGAAAGCTGGGAGATCGCCGGACATGCCGACGGCACGACGGTTGTGGACAACGGGCCTTTCGCAGGCCAGCCACTGACTGCGGTGCAGGAGGTCTTGGGGTTGGACTTGATCGGCCGGCGCAATGCCTGGGCGCACGCGCGCGGTAAATTCCCACTCCTCGTCAAACTCCTCGACGCCCATGCCCCGCTCTCGGTCCAGGTGCACCCAGATGACGACTACGCACTGGCCCATGAAGACAACGAACTGGGCAAGACTGAGATGTGGGTGGTGCTGCACGCCGAACCAGACGCGCATATCATCCTGGGCGTCAAAGCCGGCGCCAATGCTACGAACTTCCGCGAGGCTTTGGCCGTGGGCAGCCTGGAGCCATTTCTGCATGTCGTACCGGTCAAAGCAGGCGATCATGTTTGCGTGCCGGCCGGCGCCTTGCACGCCATTATGGGTGGGTTGCTCATCGTCGAAATTCAGCAGAATTCCAACGCAACCTACCGCGTCTACGATTGGGGGCGCGTCGGCGCGGACGGTGAGCCGCGTCAACTGCATATAGACAAGGCGCTGGAGGTGATTGATTTTGGACACGCGGAGCCTGCCGTGGGTCAACCGCGCTGGCTGCTGGAGAGCGATGGCGTGCAGCGCTGGGAGCTGTGTCGCAACCACTACTTTGTGACTGAACGCGTCATCATGACGCCCGGCGCAGTCTTCCACGGCGCGTGCCTGGGCGAAACCCTGGAAATTTGGGGGGCGCTGACCGGAGAGGTAGATGTCAACGGCGTGCGGCTGCCAGCCGTGCGCTTCACCCTGCTGCCCGCGGCGCTTGGCTCATTCCATGTGCACGCCGCCGCGCCGGCCACCCTCCTGCGCACCTACGTGGCGTGAGGTCAAAGAAAAAGCCCAGTTTCTTTCGGAAACTGGGCTTGTCGTTGATCAGATCAGATCACAGTGGGCGGGGTATACTCGCCCCACTCTTGCCGCAACACACCGCAGATTTCGCCCAGCGTGGCGTAGGCGCGCACGGCGTCCAAAATGGGCGGCAGCAGGTTGCTCTCCGGGCCGCCCGGCGCCTGGGCCACTGTGCGCAACTGCGCCAGGGCCGCGCCCACCGCCGCGTTGTCTCGCTGCGAACGCAGTTGTTCCAGGCGTGAATGCTGTACGCGGTAGGTCTCCGGGTCAGGCCGGAAAATGCCGACGGGACGCTCCTCACCCGGCGCCTGGAACGCATTGACGCCTACGATCAGCTGGCGGCCGCTCTCGACGGCCTGTTGGTATTTCCACGCGCTGTCGGCGATCTCCTGCTGCATCCAGCCGCTTTCGATGGCCTGGATAGAGCCGCCCATCTCTTCGATTTTCTCGATCAGCGCGCGCGCCTCTGCTTCCAGGCGGTCGGTCAGCGACTCCACATAATACGAACCGGCCAATGGGTCAATCACTTCGGTCACGCCAATTTCGTGCGCGATGATTTGCTGCGTGCGGAGGGCGGTGGCCTGCGCCTCCTCGGTCGGCAGCGCCAGCGCCTCATCGTAGCAGCTCAGCGCCAGGCTCTGGATGCCGCCCAGAACGCTGGCCAGGGCCTGGAAACCGGCGCGGGCGATGTTGTTGAGCGGCTGCTGCGCAGTCAGCGTGGCGCCGCCGGTTTGGACGTGCGTGCGCAGCGCCATGCTGGTCGGCTTCTGCGCGCCGTAGCGGTCGCGCAGAATGGTGGCCCACAAACGGCGCAGGGCGCGGTACTTGGCTACTTCCTCGAAGAAGTTATTCTGTGTGTTGAAGATCCACGAGATGCGCGCGGCAAAGTCGTCAATGGGAACGCCTCGAGCCAGCACGGCATTGGCATACGAGATGGCGTTGGCAATCGCGAAGGCCATCTCTTGCGCGGCCGTGCTGCCAGCGTCGCGAATGTGATAGCCGCTGACGCTGATGGCGTTCCAGCGCGGGACTTGCCGCGCGCAGAAGGCGATGGTGTCAGCGGCCAGGCGCACACTGGGGCCAGGTGGAAAGATGTACGTGCCGCGCGCGACGTATTCTTTGAGGATGTCGTTCTGAATCGTGCCGGTGAGCTTGTTGGCTGGCACGCCGCGCTTTTCACCCGTGGCAATCACCATGGCTAACAGCACACTGGCCGGCGCGTTGATGGTCATACTGATGCTGACCTTCTCCAGCGGGATGCCGTCCAGCAGCGCCTCCATGTCGGCCAGGGAGTCAACCGCTACGCCAGCCTGACCCACTTCGCCAGAGGCCAGGGGGTCATCACTATCATAACCAATCTGCGTGGCGAGGTCGAACGCGACGCTGAGACCGGTCTGGCCCTGGCTGAGCAGGTATTTGAAGCGCTCGTTGGCTTCGGCGGCTGTGCCATAGCCGGCGTATTGACGCATGGTCCAGAAGCGGCTGCGGTACATGGTAGGCTGCACGCCGCGTGTAAACGGGAACTGACCGGGAAAACCGAGGCGCTCCAGATACCACGTCTGGTCAGCCAGCGGCGGCGGCTGTGGGCCGGCATCCAGCGGCGTGTGCAATCGTTGAAACGCCTGGGTTTCCGGCCGCTCAGGCGCGCGGCGGATTGAGTCAGCCAGATCGCCTGCTTCCCAGCGCTGCCATTCTTCGGCCAGTAAATTCTGATCAGCTTCCTGCATAGAGCACCCCTATTTTGTAGAACAAGTCATAGGGCATCGTAGACTTTGGAAGTCAGCCCTTGCTTCTCAACACCACCTGTGTTTGAGTACCTGATCACGCGACTGCCATCAATGGCTGCAATTCCACGTAGGCAAAAGGCTTTCGCTCCGTAGGCGACGCCTGGAAGTGAGAGAGTTTCAGGAACTGACTGACGGGCGTGGTGGTCATGGCGCGTACCACGATCTCGCGCCATTCTTCTGGAATCTGCTCCAGCTTATCTAAAGGATAGCTGCGCGGGCCATATTCAGTATGTTCTGTCAGAATCGAAAAATGAAGCAGCACCAAACCAACCACCCGTCGCGTCTGCCTGTTAAAGCGCAAAATGATGTGATCGGTCAACTCGATGCCAGTGGCAGGTTCGTTCTCAGCAAAGAAGATCTCTAGAATGTCAGCCTCTTGATCGTAGACTAGCCGCACGGATGTGCCATCGTTTGCCGTAATCTGAGTCCTGTAAAGGCTTAACTCATGCATGCGCTTACCTCTTGGAGTGGATATACTGAGCCCACCCTGTCAACACGAAGTTGTTAGGAACGTAATTGCCCTGCTCATTGAGGCGAGTTTTGAAAACGACCACAACCACCAAGTGATTGTTCTCTGGCAGCATCTCGTCAAACCGCTTGAAATACCGATACTCGTTGGGGACCAACGAGTCTTGCTGCCGACGCCCGGTGCGCAACGTATCAAGAAACTGGTTGAACAGCGGCTCTAATTCGGGCCGGGACTCCAGTATATGTCGCCAGCGCTCTTCAGTGAAGTAAACGGTATTCCCGAAGCGGTCTTGAACCGTCCATTTCATGGTTCACCAATTTCCTTCCCGTCTTGGTGCAACCTGAGAGGCCAGGGCGTCCACAAGGCGGCCCATCGTAGTGCCAGAGTGGTTATTTGTCAACTCGTGCAGGCGGAGAGCAGACAGCGCAGAGTAACAGATATATTCTGACAATCTATCTGTCTGCTCTCCGCAACAGTCAACTGTTCTTCTTATACGCGCGGTTCTGCACGATCCTGACGAAAGAGCGGCCGTGCAGCTCTTCCAGGGTGATACCCGTCGCGGTGGCTTCTTGTTCGGTGATGGCGCCGCAAGCGATGCCGCGCAAGAAGAAGTTGAGCAGCCCCTGCCCGGTTGCGGCATCGTCGAACATATTGCCGCTCAGCGTGGCCTGCGCGGCTGCATCCACAAAACGATTGAGGCGCTTGCTGGCATCCTCCAGGCTCTCCAGGAAGAAGGTGTAGACGGCGGCATAGCGCACCGGCAGCTGCGCCGGGTTCAAGTCCCAGCCCTGGTAGTAGGCATGGCGCAGCGAATGGCCGATATTATCGTAGTGCAGTTTCCACGCGGCATGCACAACGGCCAGGTTCTCGGCCTCCTGCTGCGGGGTGAGCGGCTTATCTTTCGTGGCGCGGTGCGGGCCAATCGGCATGACCGTGGTGGCGCCGTCGCTGACGCTGACCCCAGTGCCGGCCAGGCTGACCTGCAGCACGTGCCGGGCAAAATCGGCCGCCGGGTGCGTGTGCGTCTGGTAGTGCGCGGTGATATTGCACAGCGCCGTGTAGTCATAGGTGCCGTAAGCGCAGTAGCGCACACGTCCCTTACCGGCGCGCACCAACAGGTTGACCGTGTTTTCGCCCAGGTGGTTGATGATGGCCTGCGGCGTTTCGATCATCAGGTCCATGCCGATGACGCCCGGCGCGATGCCATTTTTGGCTTCCAGCAGATCGAGCAAGTCAGCCAGGGTGGACACCTGCTCAGGGATCGTCACTTTGGGCAAGGTGACGACGAAATTGGCCGGCGTCTTGCCGCCGCTCGCTGCGGCCAGGGACGTGAGGACCAGGTCCAACGTGCGCATGCCTCGCTTCGCGCTTTCCTGGGTGAACGGCTTGATGCGAATACCGATGAACGGCGGCAGCGTGCCCGCGGCCATGCCCGCGGCCAGTTCCTTGCCGACGCTCATGGCATGGGCGTCTTCTTCGTCGTCCGGCCGGTTGCCATAGCCATCTTCGAAATCGACGCGGTAATCTTCCACCGGTTCGGTCTGCATCTTCTCGCGCACACGCTTGAAAACGGTGTAGGCCATCCACGCTGGCTCGTGCGTGAAGCTGGCCGCCTGCGGGTCCTTCTCGATGATAGCGGCCAGGTGTTCGATATCGGCGCTGCTTTCGGGCAGCGTCGCGGCGCCCGGCAGCCCAAGCGCCTTGGCGAAGATCGCAAAGTCCGGCGCGTAGGCATCCAGGTTGCGCAGGCCGATGCCGCCCAGCTTGAATGCCGTATCGCTCTTGAAAAGATGAGCGCCGCCATATACCGTGTGCACGGGCTGACGCGTGGTCACGTCACCGGGGTAGTTATCGGCAAACTGTTGATTTGCTTGCGTGAGGCGCTCGACAATCGGCGCCATGTCCAATGACGAAAGAGAGAGATTGCTCATGTGAAACCCTTTCAGGACAACAGGCGCTTGGCGATGACTTCGGCCTGAATTTCGCTCGTGCCTTCGAAGATCTTGAACACTCGGCCATCACGCCAGAAGCGATGGGCCGGATATTCGAGCGAATAGCCGTAACCGCCAAAAATTTGCATCGCGTCGGAAGTGACGTGTTCCACCATTTCCGCGCAGAAGAGCTTAGCCATACCAGCTTCCAGGTCACAGCGTTGGCCCATATCCTTCATGCGCGCGGCGTAATAGGTGAGCTGACGCCCAGCCTCAATCTGCGTGCGCATGTGAGCCAGTTTGTGGCGGATGATCTGAAATTCGCTGATGGCCTGTCCAAACTGCTGACGCTCCTGCGAATACTTCAGCGCGGCGTCGAACGCGGCTTGCGCCACGCCCACGGCGCGGGCTGCGGTCTGAATGCGCGCCCACTCGTAGGTTGCCATCAATTGATAAAAACCCTTGTTTTCCACCCCGCCAATCAGGTTGGCAACCGGAACCCTGAAATCCTCGAAGCCGAGGCTGAACGAACGCATGCCGTAATAGCCCACGGTTGGGATGTATTCGCCGGACAACTGCGGCGGATGGAAATGATCGCCTGGCTCTTTTTCAACCAGGATGATGCTCAGCCCCTTGTGGCGCAAGGAAGCATCGGGATGGGTGCGCGCGAGCACGGTGAGGATGTGGGCGCGATTGGCAAACGTGCACCAGGTCTTGGCGCCGTTGAACACATACTCATCGCCATCGCGCACCGCGCGCAGCTGCATACCGGCCGTGTCCGAACCCGCATTTGGCTCGGTAAAGGCCGCCGCAGTCAAAATATCGCCGGAGACGATACCAGGTAGATACTTTTCCTTCTGTTCCTGCGTACCGTGCGCCAGGATCAGAGTGCCGGTGATCAGGTTGCGCGTGAGCACGCTGCCCACGCCCAGCCAACCACGGCTCAGCTCTTCGGTGACCAGCGTCATACTCACGGCATCCATGCCGGCGCCGCCCCACTCCTCCGGGAATGACATGCCGAAAAAGCCCAGGTTCGCCATCTGCTTGATGAGATCCATCGGGATCTCTTGGGCGCCCCGGTAGTATTCGTCGGCAATCGGCATCACCTTTTCCTCGGTGAACTTGCGGACGGTCTGACGCACTGCTTCGTGCTCGTCGGTTAGAAAAGACATACAAAACCTCGTTGTGATGTGACTCGCTAGGCTGGATCACGGGGCGCCGCGGGATTGGCGTAGCCCATCATTTGGCGGATGATGTCGGTCATCGAAATGACGCCGACTGGGCGCAGATGTTCGCCCTCCTCCTGTACGACCACCAGGCGATGAATGCGATTGCGGGTCAGGGTGGTGATCACCTCCGACACAGGCGTGTCAAGCGTACAGGTGATGAGATCAGGCGTCATGATGTCGGCGGCTGTCATGTGCGCAACGTCGGCGGGCGAGCGACCCTGGCGCGCCAGCACCATATCGGTCTGCGAGACCACGCCTGAGGCATAGCCCTGCTCATCCACGACCACGACGGCGTGGATGTGATTTTCGACCATCGTGCGGGCCACCTCATCCACCGTCGTTGCCTCGCTGCAGGTGATCACGCCAGGGTGCATAACGGCCTGGACCGGGCGTCGATCTACAAATTCGCCGCCGACTGGAATCCCAGGGCGTGGGCGAGCGTAGATATCTTCGGGTTCCATCTCAACCTCCACGGCCTCAGCCGGCGCCTCGGACGTAATCTCGTACAGGCCGCGCATCGCGGCGCGTTGGTCAGCCGTGTTCAGCAGCCCGGTGCTGATGGCGCCTACCAGGATGGACATGTTTCCATGGGGATGGCGGTTTTCATACATCAACTGATGCGACAGGGGCAGTTCGTCCCAGGAGAATGTCTGCGAAAGGCAAGGGTCGACTTTGCCCGCAATCACCAGGTCATTGATGCCCTTGGCTTGATCGTCGTTGGCAAAGTGAGAGCCTTGCAAACGCTTCTGGCGCATCCACAGGTAGCGCAGATCAACTGTGGCGTTATACCCAGTGGTGCCAGCGCAAATAACCACCATGCCGCCTGTGTCGCACACGAACACCGAAGTCGGGACAGTCGTTTCGCCGGGATGCTCAAAGACGATGCGCGGGCTGCGCCGATCGCCGAGCACATCCCAGATGGCCTTGCCAAAGCTGCGCACCCCTTTCAGCCAGGTGTTGTAGCCAACGGTATCTTTCCAGTGCGGCAGCATGCCCCAGTGATTGAAATCCTTGCGATTGATGCACCCTTTGGCGCCGAGACTCATGCAGAACTCCACTTTGCTCTCGTCAGAGATGACGGCGATTGGAATGCCGCCCGCCGCTTTGACGATTTGAATGGCCTGCGAGCCGAGTCCCCCGGCGCCGCCCCAAATCAAGACGACATCGTTTGGCTGCACATTGTGCGGAGGCCAGGCATGCAGCATGCGGTAGGCGGTCGCGCCAACCAGCATGTAGGCGGCGGCGGCCTCCCACGTCAAATGTTTAGGCTTGGGAAGACACTGATGCGCCTGCACCTTGGTGAACTGGGCAAAACTGCCCCAATTGGTTTCATAGCCCCAAATGCGAAAACTGGCCCCATACATCGGGTCGCCGCCGGCCTTGACGAGCGGGTCGTTGCGATCCCAGGAGCCGCAGTGAATGACCACTTCATCGCCCACTTTGACGTTGGTGACATCCTTGCCCACCTTGTAAACGATGCCGCTGCCATCGCTGCCGCCAATATGGAAGGGCTCCTTTTCGCCCGCCTTCAGTCGCGCGCCAATCACATCTATCGGCACACCCAGGGCTGCCCAGACATTGTTGTAGTTGACGCCAGCGGCCATCACATAGACCAGCACCTCGTCGTCGGCGGGCTCCGGTACATCAATCACTTCCACCTGGAAAGCCTTGTTTGGCTCGCCAAAACGCTCTTGCCGAATCAGCCAGGCATACATCTGCTTGGGGACATGCCCGATGGGCGGCATCTCGCCGACTTGGTAGAGATCTTTCACCGATTCTGTGCGGTGACCAGCGCTCGGCGACTTGGTCGCGATACTCGGTTGTGCAGCAACTTCCACAGGCAATACCTCCATACTATCACCTCCGTGGCGGCTCTGGTTTGGCCAAAGCGCCGTTTATGATTCGGATGTCCGGTGGTGGACATCGTACGTGGTCATTTCGCTGGCAACCTGGCCGCGGCGTGCGCACAGCCTGGGTCAGGCCGCACGATCAGCTGCTGGTTGCCGGAGAGGGCACAATAGCAACATCGTTCATAAAATAGTGTAGGTCATGATGCCCCCAATTGTCAAATTCTACAACGCGGTGCGTCATAAATGAGCATGAATAAGATGCCTTCTTAACTTGTCTGTCCACTCGACACGACGCATTATCGAATAATGGGGAAATAGTATCTTACTGGCGTCGGCGATGGCGTGGGGGTCATGGTCGCGGTTGAGGTAGCCGTTGAGGTGGCGGTTGGCGTCCGTGTGGGTGTGAGGCTTGGCGTAGGTGTGTGCGTTGACGTTTCCGTCGGCGTGAGGGTTGGCGTTGGGGATGACGTCGCTGTCGGCGTCATGCTTGGCGTGGAGGTCGCTATCGGTGTGAGGGTTGGGGTTGACGTGGCCAGGCGCGTGGGCGTCGCTGTCGGCGTTGGCGTGTCGGTGGGCAGCGGGCCATTGCGCACGCGCAAGGTGACCAGACCGCCCAAATCATCGGCCACAAGCAGAAAGCCGCCTACCCAGCGCGCGCGCCTGGCCAGGCCGGCTGTCTCAGCCGCAGCCACCCAGCGCGGCGCGGTGGGGTCGCTAACACTGACGATGGTCAACCCGCGGGCATGATTGCTGACAACGGCCAGTTGATCCAGCACACTGACGCCGATGGCATACGGCGTGTAGAAGGCGCTGCGCAAAATAGGCGCTGTGGGATGGCTGATGTCGTAAATGAGCAGGCCGTCTTCCGCATCTGCCACATACACCAAGCTGCCCTCTATCGTCACCGCCTTGGCCCAGCCAGAGACCGTGGTCGTACTGCGCACCACGGGCAATGCAGGATTGGCAAGGTCCACCAACAGCAGCCGCTTGCCGGCCGCCACCACGGCCAGGCTGCCCGTCAGCGCCACGTCGTCGGCCGGGAACTCAGTGGGCAGCGTGCTGCGCAGGATCGGCGCGGCCGGGCTGCTCACATCCACGACCACCAGGCCGCCCCACGCATCCGCCACTGCGGCCAGTGAGCCGCTGACCGCGACGCGACGCGCTTGGCCCGGTGTGTCGAGCAGACCGCGCACAAAGGGCGCCAGCGGGTTCGCAACATCTACCACGCGCAGGCCGCGCTCCCCAACCGCGACATAGGCCAGGCTGCCCACCACGTCAACCCCAAAGGCCGCGCCGATGATCTCCAGGCCAGCGAGGCGCCGAGGCTGCGCCTGGTCGCTTACATCCACGATCTGCAGTCCATCGTTGGCCGCGGCTACGAAGGCCAGGTTGCCGGCGACGGCCACATCCAGCGCCGCTCCGGGTGGATCGTACAAACCGACGAGGACGGGCGCCGCTGGCTGGCTGACATTGACCAACAGCAGGCTTTCACGGTCGGCGATGAAGGCCAGTCCATTGAGCACCTGCACGTTGACAGCCAGTTCGCGGAAGACGCCAAAAGAGGTCGGCGCGGCTGGATTACCCACATCTACGATCTGCAGCGCATCGCCATCGGCCACGAAGGCCAGGTTGCCCGCTACGCTGAGCGCAGACGCCAGACCTGGTGTGTCGAACTGTCCCAAGCGCCGAGGTGCGGCGGGGTTGCTCACATCCACGATGCGCAGGCCCTGTCCTTGATAGGCCAGATAGGCAAGGCTGCCCACAACTGTCACCCCAACGGCCACGCCGGCCGAGCGCAAGGTGCTGCGTACGGTGGGAGACGCGGGGTTGCTGACATCCACGATGACCAGGCCATTGAAATCATCGGCGAGGTAGGCCAGGCTGCCCACCACCTGCACCGCGTGCGGCGTGCCCGGGGTGCGCACCAGCGCCAGCAGCGTGGGCGCCGCAGGATTGGCGGCATCAACAACCGTCAAACCGCGGCCAAAACTGGCGACATACACAATGCCGTTGGCCGCGCTGACCCCTTTGGCAAATCCGGACAGCGCCAATTGTCCGCGCACATTGGGCGCGGCCGGGTTGCTCACATCCAGCACGGTCAGACCGCCCGCGCCGCTGACCACGTAGGCCAGGCTGCCCACCACGCTGACCCCCTGCACGATGTCGCTCAACAGCGGACTGCGCCCCACAACGATCGGCGCCGCCGGCTGGCTCACGTCCAGGATCAGCAGCCGCGGGCCGCTGCCGACGTAAGCGCGCGCGCCAACCACAGTCAGCGCGGCGCTGCCGCTGCCGCCAAGTTGGCCCAGCAGGTCAACCACCACTACCGGCTGCGGCCGCGCCGACTGACCGACGCCAACGAGCGTGGTCAGGAGCACCAAAACCAGCGTCGCGGTCAACGGCGCCCGAGTCTTCAACATGAGCTTCCCTTGTCAGCCTGACCAAAAGGCTGGACAGCACGGACATACCGGAATGTGAGCGGCAGTGAATCGCAAAAGATGGAACACAATCCAGACAGCAGTCGCCTAGGTCGGGTGCGTCGCCTGAAAGCGCATTCGCCGCAGAAAATCTACCGATTTAAGGCTGCGTTCCATAAGATACATGAGGTAGCGTTGCAGCAGCAGTTCGGTCTGGATCATCAGCGATTCACTGGGGGCAAGGGCCAGAACGGTGTCGAAGTCCGAGCGCTGCACAAAACGCAGCAGCTTGAAGACGGCCAGGGGCAATTCCTCGCTGCCCGCCAGCGCCTCGCCGCAGCGCGGGCACAACACCCCACCTTCGGCATGGCTCCAGTAGTTGATTGCAGGCTGCAGTTCGTCGCTGCAATTGACGCAATGAAAGAGCTGGGGCTGGTAGCCGGTCAAGTTGAGCAAGCGCAGCTCGAAAAAGCGTAGGGTGACATCGAGCTTGGGTAGGGTGTCAAGGCGATCGAGCGTGGCAACGAGCAGATCGAACAGCAGCCGATTCTCATCATGCTCGGTGGTAAAGCGGTCAATCAGCTCGGCCACGTAATAGGCATAGTTGGCGCGCAGCATCTCTTCGTGCACTTGCGGAAAGGGGTGAATGACCTCGGCCTGGGTAATCAGGTCCCAGGTGTGGCCTTTGGCGACGAGGAGCAGGCTGTGCGCGAACAGCTCGAGGTGACCCGCCTTGCGGCTGGTGGGTTTGCGCACACCTTTGGCGCGCAGCACCAGTTTGCCGAGCGTGGGGGTATAGACCGTCACCAAACGATCGGTCTCGCCGTGATCCTGGCGGCGGAGCACCACCGCCTCTGTGCGGTAAACACGGGCGCGACGCGCGGCGTTGGCGTCAGTTGCGGTCGCGCGGGTGGGTGTTGAATCGGTCACAGCGCTATCCTGGCAGGTGTTCTGGGCCGAAAAAACCGGGAAGCAACGCGCGGGCCTGAAGGGTCTCGCGAATCCCCAGTTCATCAGCAATGATGACCGGCATGTCAGGGGCAAACTCAACCATCACCTGGCGACAGGCGCCGCAGGGGGAGCCGCCGTTGGCTGTGATGAGGGCCAGCATGATGAAGTCACGCTGGCCGGCCGCAATTGCGTTTGCTATCGCCACACGTTCGGCGCAGATGGTGAGGCCATAGGAAGCATTTTCGATGTTGCAGCCTGTGAATACCTCACCGGCGCTGGTGAGCACAGCCGCGCCCACAAGATAGTGGGAATAGGGGGCGTAGGCGCGTGTGCGCGCGCGGCGCGCGTGCGCCACGAGTTGTTCTGCTGCCAATGCGTGCTCGGCCATGTCTACCCCCAGACTAGAAAAAGAAGAGAGAGGAGAGGATCGCGCCTTTGATCGTCGTCGCGTTTCCCTCAGCGCTCCCTTCGGCATGGGGAACCGTCGTCGGTGGTGTAATCAGGGCCTGAACCCGATCAATGCTGTTGCCGTCCAACGATAGCACTTTGAGAATTCCCTTGTCGAAAGGCACTTCTTCGCCCTCGATGGGGACGCGGCCCAATTGACTATAAATGAAACCACCCAAGGTGTCGCCGCCTTCACTCGGCAGTTCGATGTCGAGGGCTTCGTTCACTTCATCGAGGCTCGCGCGTGCGCTCAAGAGATACTCGTTTTCGGACACCCGCTCGATCTCTGGGACTTCCTCGTCGTATTCGTCTTGGATGTCGCCGACGATCTCTTCCAGCAGGTCCTCGATGGTGACAACGCCAGCCGTGCCGCCATATTCATCCACCACCATCACGATATGCACTTTGCGTTTTTGAAGCTCTCGCAGCAGTTCGTCCACCGGCTTGGAATCAGGGACAAAATAGGCTTGCCGCATGAGGGAACTGAGGTTGATCGCGGTCGGGGTCGGGACGCCTGCTTCGGCCGCGCGCTGCTGCTCTCGAAACACGCGCAGCAGATCCTTCGCGTACAGAACACCAACGATGTTATCTACGGTTTCGTGATAAACCGGAATGCGCGAATGCCCGGCCTGAATCACGACATCGAGCGCGTCCGGCACGGGGGTCTGATCGTCCAGGGTGACCATGTCAATGCGCGGCACCATGACCTCGCGCACCAGGGTTTTATCCAGTTCAAGGATAGAGCCAATCATCTCCTTTTCGCGCTCTTCGATCTGACTTTCTTCCTCACTGACGTTGAGCAGGAAACGCAGGCCGTCCTCGCTCAGGAAGATGCTCTCTTCGGCGGCGCGGTCATTGGCGTTGTCCGTGCGCAGACGTCCAGCCACACGCAGGTAAAACCAGGTCATAGGCGACAGAAGCGTGGTAACGGCAGTAACAGCTCGGGCAAGGCGCAACGCGACCGGCTCAGGTTTGTGCACCACCAGAGCGCGCACAACGATTTGAGTCAGCACAACCGCAACCAACAGCAGCATTTGCAGCAGCATCAGGCTGGTCAGGCTGAGTTGGTGAGTCAAGACCCAGTGGGTGACCGCCGTGGCGGCAGCGACGAGGGCCAAGACTTTCAACTGCAAAAGGGTAGTCAAGAATCGGCCGGGAGTGTCAAGCAATTCTATCACACGTCGAGCGGAAGATTGTCCTTGCTCAGTCAAGCGTCGTAGACGGCCGCGGCTGAGAGAGGCAAGCGCCATTTCGGCGGCGGCGGCGAATATCGTCACCACAATGGCCAGGGCGACAACGCCCCAGGCTATCGCAGCTTCAGGATCCAAAGTAAAAAACTCCTTTTTATGTGCACGGCAACCTTTTACGCGGGTAAATAAGACGCGATCAAGACCAGAAAAACGACCGGGCGGCGACGCGTCTTGATCGCGTAGGGTAGAGACCAGGTTGCGCTGACATTTTAGCACAGGCGGGCGCTTTAGGCAACCCGTTTTAGGCGAGAACTTGCAAACAAAAAAGAGCCATTGCTGGCTCTTT
>UETR01000013.1_pt1 | contig 115752 bp, 93 predicted proteins | sample 1817881 | NCBI WGS metagenome assembly UETR01 (sample SAMEA4730918, study PRJEB27012) | Candidatus Amarolinea aalborgensis | place: Denmark | collected 2014-01-09
TTGCAGGTCAGGATGCGCGCATGGCGGATGCCCGTCAGCAGGTCGGCCCCGGACAGGCGAATGATCTGCTGGCTGGGATCATAAATGAAAGGGATGTTCAGTTCCGCCGCCTCTTGGGCGTACTTGGTCATGGCCGTTGGGTCGTTAGGCGAAATGATGACCAGGTCAACGTCGGCCCGCGGCAGCGCGTGCAGAGAAAGCTCCGCCGCCCGCGCCATGGCGCCCGTGTAGAACGAGGCAATCTGATTCTGCTGCAGATCGGTGTTGACGAAAAAGGAGGCGGTGTAGTCCTGCGGATAGATGGCGATGCCCGTGGTGTCAATGCCCTGGGCTTCGAGCCAGCGCTGATAATCGCCAAAATCCTGGCCTGCGGTGCAGAACAAGTAGGGGTGTGCGCCCAAAAGGCGCAGACTGTAGGCAATGTTGGCGGCACAGCCGCCGCGTTGACGGCGCATCGAGTCCACCAGGAAGCTGACGCTCAACGTATGCAATTGCTCGGGCAGGATATGATCGGTAAAACGCCCGGGGAAAGACATGATGTAGTCATAAGCGAGGGATCCGGTAACAACGACAGCCATGAGCCTTCTCATTCCTCCTACGTGTCGCCGGCCTTGCGCTGGCCCAGCCGGATACGGGCTTCCGCGGCCTGTTTGGCCTGGCGCAGGCTGTTGAGATAAGGCGGATAACAAATGCCCTCTTCGGTGACAATGCCGGTGAGGTAGCGATGGGGAGTCACATCGAACGCGATGTTCAGGACATGGACGTTGGCTGGGGCCACGGCCACACCGCCGATGTGCGTGATCTCATCCGCGTCGCGCTCTTCGATAGGAATATGGTCGCCAGAGGGCAGGTTGAGATCAATCGTCGAGGTGGGAACCACGGAGTAACAGGGAATGCCGTTCTCTTTGGCAAGCACCGCCAGCTTGTAGCTGCCGATTTTGTTTGCCACATCGCCGTTGGCCGCCACCCGATCAGCCCCAAAAAGAACCACGTCCACTTTGCCGGTGCGCATCAAGTGCCCGGCCGCATTGTCGGCAATCAAGGTCATGGGGATGCCGTCTTGCATCAGCTCCCAGGCCGTGAGGCGCGCACCCTGCAGGCGCGGCCGCGTCTCATCTACCCAGACGTGCACCTTCTTGCCCTGTTCCACGGCGGCGCGTACGACGCCGAGTGCGGTGCCGAAGTCCACCGCGGCCAGAGAACCGGTGTTGCAGTGGTGCAGAATGTTGGCGCCGTCCGGGATCACCGCCGCGCCGAATGCGCCCATGCGGCGGTTGATCTCAACATCCTCGTTCGCCAGGCGCTCAGCCTCGGCCAGCAGCGCGCTGCGGATGTCATCGGTGTTGGGTAGAACCAGGTGGTAGGCCAGCTCAAGCAGGCGTTGGGTGGCCCAACTGAGGTTGACGGCCGTGGGACGAGCGGCATCGAGCACAGACTTGGCGGCTTCCAGGTCAATCAGTAGACTGTCGCGTGTCAGCGCAGGGCTTTGAAACGCAGCCAGCGCCATGCCATACGCGCCGGCCGCGCCGATCGCCGGCGCGCCGCGGATGGTCATGTTGCGAATCGTCTCTGCCACGGCTCGATAATCGTCGAATTCGGGCAGCTCCAGGCGCTGCGGCAGCAGGCGCTGGTCAATCATCTGAACGGTGCGGTTTTTGCTATTCCACCAAATCGTGCGCATGACTACTCCGGTCGCTCATCTGACCCTGGGCCGGTGTGGCGGGGCCAAATAAAAAGCGCCCCTGGCAACGGCCAGCAGGCGCAAAAAGATGCGAGAGCCAACTCTCATCTTTCAGGCGAGCGTAGCCTACACTCCCTGCCGGAATTGGCACCAGCGATAATCACAGGTTGCCGGAGGTTCAACGGGCCGGTCCCTTCCCTCCTCTGGATGAGTTTCCAGTTCTGAATTGTTCTTAGCCGGGCGATAGTATCACAGGGCGTCGCTTTTGTCAAACACTTAGCCAGCAAACTGGGCCAGCGCGCGGCGCAGCCGTTCTTCGACGCCGCTGATGTCGCGCGGAATGGCCTGCACGGCGCGCTGTGCTTCGACAATGCTGTAACCCAGCGCGGTCAACGCATCAATTACTTCAGCATCGGCGGCGGTCAGGGCCAGCATTTCATCGGTTGCGGCCACCACACCGATGCGATCCTTGAGCGTCACCACGATCTTCTCGGCGGTTTTCTTGCCCACGCCCGGCACCCGCGCCAGGATGCCAGGCTGCTCTTGGCTGATCGCCAGCCGGATCGCATCAGGCGCCATGGCCGACAGAAGCGTCAACGCGCCTTTTGGCCCAATGCCAGGCACGGTGAGCAGCAGGTTGAACAAGTCATGCGCCTCTTCCGTCGTGAAGCCAAACAGGCTCAGATTGTCTTCACGCACTTGCAGGTGCGTGTGCAAGGTAATCTCGTCAACCGTGCGCGTGCTCATCAGGACATCAGCGGGTACAAACACTCGATATCCAACCCCGCCGACGTCCACGATGATGGAGTCTTTGCTACGCGCGATGACCTGTCCATGCAAACGAGCAATCATCTCTTGGCCTCTTGTCTCTGCTGATTCTTCTGTCGCGCGTGATCCTGGCGGCCCTCATTGGCGCCGCCAGCAAACGCCTGTCAGCCTGGATCAGGCTGCTCGTTGAACTTGTAACCGGCTCCCCGCACCGTCAAAATATGCGTGGGCTTGGACGGATTCACTTCGATCTTCTCACGCAAGCGCCGAATTCCCACTTCCACCAGGTTCGTACCACCCGCCACGTCGTAACCCCACACATCGCGGAACAACTGCTCCTTCGAAGTTGGCTGCCCGGCGCGCGTGATCAGATAGGCCAGCAATTGATATTCGATGGGGGTCAGGTGAACGATGGCGTCCTCGACCGTGACCTGGCGCAGTCGTGTGTCCAGTGTCACGCGACCGATTTGCATGATTTGGACAGGCGGTGTTTGTTCTGTCCATTCGACCCGGCGCAAAACAGCCTGGATGCGCGCGTCCACCTCCTTGAAAGCAAATGGCTTGGTGATATAATCGTCCGCGCCTAACTCAAAACCATGTACAATATCGTCAACGCTGCCCAACGCGGTCAAGATGATAATGGGAGTGTCGGAACGTTTGCGAATCTCCTCGCACATGCGAAAGCCGTCCATGCGCGGCATCATCACATCCAGGATAACCATATCCACCGGGGTTCTTTCGAAGATTTGTAAGGCGTCTACGCCGTCGGCCGCGGTGAACACGGTATGGCCATGGGCCTCCAGGGAAAGTCGAATCAGGTTTCGCAGAGGCGCTTCATCTTCGGCCAACAGAATGCGGCAATGGCGTACAATGTCTGATGCGGCTTTCGTTGCCATTCAACTCTCCTTCTGGCTGGTTCTAGCCACGTTTGAGCAACTGGTTGAAGCGCGCCGAATGATGATGACACACAGCAATCGCAATGGCATCGGCCGCATCGTCTGGTCGCGGTATTTGGTCTAGGTTCAACAGCATACGCACCATTTGCTGCACCTGCGACTTGTCAGCTCGTCCGTAGCCCACCGTGGCCTGCTTCACGGCCTGCGGCTTGTACTCAAATACGGGCATAGCGGCCTCGGCGGCGGCAAGTAAGGCCACACCACGCGCCTGGCCCACGGCAATCGCGGTGGTGACGTTGCGACTGAAGAAAAGCTCTTCAACGGCCATTGCTTCCGGATGGAACTGCGCAATGATGCTAGATAGTTGACGAAAAATCGAGAGCAGACGTTGCGGCATCGGTTGATCAGGCGTCGTTGTGATGGCGCCATACGCCACCAATTCAAGCACATCATCAGGGTTATCCACCAAACCGTAGCCCATGATGGCGGTGCCGGGATCAATTCCGAGGATTAACATGTCACGACCGTGTTATCTGGATGCTCTGTCATCCCGTGGGTCGCCGCGCCGCAGTGACAGCGTCCGTCACGCCAGCGAGGTGACCCACGCAAGAAGCTAAACCGCGTTTTCCATCGCTGCCAGCGCCTCGTCGGTCACTTCCAGGTTGGAGTAGACTTTGGTCACGTCGTCCAATTCTTCCAGGTTCTCCATGAGGTGCATGACTTGCACTGCCTCGACCGGTTCAATGGCAATGGTGGTCTTAGGCACCATGATGAGTTCGGATTCTGTGATGTGCAGTTTCTGCCGAGTCAACGCTTCGCGCACAATCTGCAGATCGCCTGGATTGGTGTAGATTTCTGCTTCGCCGTCTGCAAACTGGATATCGTCGGCGCCGGCTTCGAGGGCGATTTCAAAGAGCTTGTCTTCGCTCTGACCTTGCGTTTCGATGATGATGTGACCACGGGCCTCGAACTGCCAGGCCACAGAACCCGCTTCACCGAGGTTGCCGTTGGCGCGTGTGAACAGGCGCCGGATGTCGCCGATCGTGCGATTGCGGTTATCGGTGACGATCTGCATCAACACGGCGATGCCATGCGGACCATACCCCTCGTACAGAAGCTCCTCCAGCAAGGTGTCCTTGTCAGTGCCTGCCCCGCGTTTGATCGCCCGTTCGATGTTGTCGCGCGGCATGGCGTTGGCCTTGGCTTTGTCTACGGCCAGGCGCAATTTGAAATTGTATTCGGGATCCCCGCCCTCGCGTGCGGCAATGGTGATTTGACGGGCCAGTTTCGTGAACAAAGCGCCGCGCTTTGCGTCGGTTGCGCCTTTTTTGCGCTTGATCGTTGCCCATTTACTGTGACCAGACATAAAAACACTCCTCTGTGTTTCCAGGCCAATTCAACGAGAAGGGTCGCGCCAATTGACCATGATTAGACTAAGATATTATAGCACAGAATTGACGAACTTCGGATTTCCCGCCTGAGAGCCGTCATAGGGTGGGAGTACACGCAGCCTCGTCAGTGATCAGTCCCTCACGTGTTTCACCGCGCCTGACTCTGCGAGCTGCGCCCGGCCGCGCACATGCGCTTCCACCGCGCGGATGAAACCGAGGAAGAGCGGCCGCGGCGCAGTAGGCCTTGACTTGAACTCAGGGTGAAATTGGCTGCCCAACATCCAGGGATGATCTCGCAGCTCCGCGATTTCCACCAGGCGGCCGTCTGGCGACAAGCCGCTGAAGACCAGCCCGGCCTTTTCCAGGATAGCCCGGTAGGCATTGTTGAATTCAAAGCGATGCCGATGGCGCTCCATCACGGTATTGACCTGATAGGCCGCGGCTGCGCGCGTGCCCGCCACCAGGTTGCAGGGATAAATGCCCAGGCGCATGGTGCCGCCCAGCTCTTCCACGGCGCGCTGGTCTGGCATCAAGTCAATGACCGGGACGCGCGTGGTGGGATCGAATTCCACGCTGTTCGGTTCATCGCTGTCGAAGACATGGCGCGCAAATTCGATGCACAACACCTGCATGCCCAGGCACAGGCCCAGGTAGGGCACTTTCTGTTGACGTGCAAAGCGCGCCGCCACGATCTTGCCTTCGATGCCGCGATAGCCAAAGCCGCCCGGCACCACAATGCCGTCCACCGTCTCCAGGAGGTGGGCGCTGCGCCCCTTTTCCAGATCCTCCGAACTGATCCAGGTGATCTCCACGCCGTAGCCGAGCGCCCATGCCGCATGTAGCAGCGCCTCGCGCACGCTCATGTAGGCATCTTCCAACTCGACATACTTGCCGACGACGCCGATCTTGAGCATCGGTTTGTCCTCACGCGCACGCGCCACCAACGCGCGCCATTCTGCCAGGTGGTCGCCATGCTCGGCCGCGGTCGCCACAGCCTGGGAATAACCAAGCCGGCTGAGGACATAATGCGCCAGCCGAGACTGCTCCAATTCCAGGGGCACGGCGTAAACGGTGTCAGCCGTCACCAACGGCACCACCGCTTCAACATCCACATCGCAAAAGAGGGCAATTTTCTCGCGCAGGCTGTCTTCCACGGGATGATCGGAGCGACAGACAATGACATCGGGTTGGATGCCGATGCTGCGCAGTTCGCGCACACTGTGCTGCGTCGGCTTGGTCTTCAGTTCGCCCGAAGCAGCCACATAAGGCATCCAGGTGACATGCAGATACAGCGTTTTGTCGCGCCCCACATCTTTGCGCATCTGGCGGATGGCTTCCAGGAACGGCAGCCCTTCAATATCGCCCACGGTGCCGCCCACTTCAACAATCACAACCTGCGCCTCGCTCGCTTTGGCCACCGCGGCAATGCGGCGCTTGATCTCGTTCGTCACGTGCGGAATCACCTGAATGGTGCCGCCGAGGTAATCGCCCCGCCGCTCGCGTCCGATGACTTCTGCATAAATCTGGCCCGAGGTTACATTGCTGGCGCGGCTCAAATTCTCATCAATGAAGCGTTCATAATGGCCCAGGTCCAGGTCGGTCTCGGCGCCGTCTTCGGTGACAAAAACCTCGCCATGTTGATAGGGCGACATGGTGCCCGGATCCACGTTCAGGTAGGGATCCAGTTTTTGGATTGAAACCGTCACCCCGCGACTCTTCAGCAGCCGTCCCAGCGCGGCCGCGGTGACGCCTTTGCCCAACGAGCTGACAACGCCGCCGGTCACAAAGATGTAGTTGGTCATGCAGGCTCTTCTCCTCTTCGATTCAGCCAGGGTCAGCGTGACGCTGGCCGTTACTGCGATTGCCGTACCTATGCAAACGAAAGAGACACGGGGACTATTCCCCGTGTCTCTTGGCGACGTTGAAAAAATGGGTCGCGGCACCAACCCGCGTCCGTGGCCGCGCCCCCATCGTTTTGCGATGATTTGTTGTACTGAAACCGTTTTGTCGCCTGGTCATGGCGCTCAGTATAGCGCATAACCGTGAGATTTCCAAAGTCCACGCGGATTCAACAGCAGTTCCAGTTTGGACAAATTCGCTGCGTTCTTTGTGATCTCTGTGGTAAAAAAACCGGCCTACCTTGGGAACTGCGGGCAGGCGATCCAGGATTTGGCGCGTTCAGCAATCTCGGTTAGGATAAGCCATTGGTTGTAAGCGGCAACCCACCACGGCGCCAAAAACCTGGAAACGAGCTTTTATGCCTTTTACCTGCGTGGCTCTCGATCTTGAGACGACTGGTCTTGACGCGGAACGCGATGCGATCATTGAGATTGGCTGCGTGAAACTGCAAGATGGTCGCATCAGCGACGAATGGTCAACCCTTGTCAACCCTGGGCGTCCCCTTCCCCTGGGCATCATACAGTTGACGGGTCTCACCGATGCTGATCTGACTTCCGCGCCGCCCCTGGCGTTGGTTGGTCCGGCCCTCCTGCGCTTCGTTGGCAATCTCCCCATTGTCGGCCACAACATCGGCTTCGACCTGGGCTTCCTGGCGCAGTTCGACTTGTTTCGCGCCAACCTGGCCATTGACACCTTTGATCTGGCGACGGTGCTGCTCCCGCGCCAGGATCGCTACAACCTGGCCTCGCTCGCGGCTCGCTTCAACATCACCCTGACCGAAGCCCATCGCGCCCTGGATGACGCCCGCGCCAGCCTGCAGCTCTTTCTCGCGTTGGTTGAGTACGGCAGCCGCCTGCCTGCGCCGCTGCTGAACGAAATGAGCCGCCTGGCGAGCCGCAGCGCCTGGGCGCTGCGGCCCATTTTCCACGAAATGGCTTCCCAGGCCGCGGTCGCGCCGCGGGCCGCGTCGTCCCAGGTGGCGCCGGGCCGGCTGCGTTGGACGGATGCCAGCGGCGATGCACCGCTGCACCCACGTCGCGTGCCCGCAGCGTTGAATATCGAGGCGCTGGCGGCGATGTTGGCGCCCAACGGCCAGCTGGCCTCTGCCTTCGCCGGCTATGAACACCGCCCCCAACAGGTGGACATGCTGCGGGGCGTGGCCCGCGCGTTCAATGAGGCGCACCATCTTTTGGTAGAGGCTGGCACCGGCACCGGCAAGTCTCTGGCCTACCTGCTGCCTGCGGCGCACTACGCAGTGCAGAACGACGCCCGCGTGGTTGTTTCTACGAACACGATCAACCTGCAGGATCAATTGGTGAGCAAGGATATCCCTGCCTTGCAGCCGCTGCTGCCGGCGCCGGCGCGCGTGGCCTTGCTCAAAGGACGCACCAATTACCTCTGCCCGCGGCGCTTCAACTATCTGCGCAGTCGCGGGGAGCTGAGCGAAGATGAAATCCACCTGCTGGTCAAACTGCTCGTCTGGCTGCAGTACACGCAGACGGGTGATCGTGACGAAGTGATGTTTACCAGCCCCGGAGACCAGGCCGCCTGGTCGCGCGTCTGCGCCGAACGTGATTCATGCAGCGCGGCTCAATGTCAGGCGCTGCCTGGCGGCCCCTGCTTCTTCCAGCAGGCGCGCAACCAGGCCGAAAGCGCGCATCTGATCGTGGTCAACCATGCGCTGCTCCTGGCCGACATGGCGGTCGAAAATCGCCTGCTGCCTGCTTATTCCCACCTGATCATAGACGAGGCGCACCACCTTGAGGCTGCCATCACCCAGCAGATGGGTTTCCAGGTGACAGCCGTGTCGTTTCTCACCCTGTTGAATGAACTGTATCCGGCCGGCGGCGGACGTGGGGGCGGTTTGCTCATCGCTGTGCGCGACCAGGTCAGTGGCGTAGCCTTCGGCAATCTCAGCCAGCTGTGGCTGTGGCTGCAGCGCGGCCAGGAGGCAGTCGCCATCTGCCGTCAACGCCTGCCCGATTTCCTACGCACACTGCTGGCTTTTGTGGCGGAACAGTCGCAGGGTAACACCGCCTACGACCAGCGCGTTCGCTTGACTTCGAGCGCCCGCGCGCAACCGCTGTGGGATCGCGTCGAGATTCAATGGGATGACCTGGCGCTCCCCTGGCGCCAACTGCGCGAGCAGATCGAACATCTACGACAGGCGCTGGTCATCCTGGCGCAAGAAAGCCCGGCCGACTTCGACACGCTGGCGGCTGAACTTACCAGCGCCGCCCATCATCTGCGCGAGATAGACGAACAGGTCTCCGCGTTGATTGCACAGCCAGATCAAAATGGCATCTACTGGTTGGAACTGGCCGCCGAAAGCGAGCGCGCCGATGCAGATCCGCTTTTTCGCCTCTCCTTACGCGCGGCGCCGCTGCAGGTGGGCGGGCTGGTCGAGCAGTACTTGTTGCGCGACAAGGCATCGGTCATCATGACCTCAGCCACGCTGCGCACGGCCGGTTCCTTTGACTACCTGGTGGAACGCCTGCACGCCTGGGATGTGCACACCCTGGCTGTCGGCTCACCGTTCGACTACCAGGCGTCCACCCTTCTCTGTCTCCCCACCGACATCCCCGATCCCAATGCGCCTGGCTACCAGGCCGCCGTCGAGCGGGCGATTGTCGAGATTGGCCGCGCCACCAAAGGGCGTATGCTCGTGTTGTTCACCGCCTATAGCCAGCTCAAGCGCACGCGTGATGCCGTAGCGCCTCTGCTGGCGTTGAGCGACATCGTGGTGTTCGAACAGGGCGGCGGTACGTCACGGCGGCAGTTGATGGAGAATTTCAAAAACACCGAACGCGCCGTGCTTCTGGGCACGCGCAGCTTCTGGGAGGGCGTGGACATCATGGGGGAAGCCTTGAGCTGCCTGGTCATCACGCGCTTGCCATTTGCCGTTCCCAACGATCCCATCTTCGCCGCGCGCAGCGAGGCCATCGAAGAGCCGTTTCTCAACTACGCGGTGCCCGATGCTATTCTGCGCTTCAGCCAGGGCTTTGGTCGCCTGATCCGCAGCCAAAGCGACCGCGGCGTTTGCGTCATTCTCGATCGCCGCGTGTTGAGCAAGCAGTATGGGCAGCAGTTTCTCGAATCCCTGCCCACCTGCACCGTAGCCAAAGGCCCCCTTTCGATCCTGCCAGAACAGGCGGCGCGCTGGTTGGAGCCGCCGGCGGGCCGCTCTGCGCGCTGACCAGACGTCTCGCCGGCCCGCATTCGCAGCGCACCCGCAAGTCATTTGGCAAGCGTGCTGACCTTTGGTATAATCGGTTTGTCCGTTGAGACGTTTATCCGCCGCACGATGCCTGGCCTGATCAGGGTCTGCCGGTGTGTGCGGATCAACAGCAGGCCGATGCCATCCTAGCTCAATCGGCAGAGCAAGCGCTTCGTAAGCGCTAGGTTGTCGGTTCGATTCCGACGGATGGCTCTCGAAACGGAGCAGGGTCCACACGGCCCTGCTCTTTTTTGTGCGCAGTTCTGAGTTTGAGGATTTTCTGCATGTCATTTGATCGCAAAATCGCATCGGGCATTTTTTGGGTGTTCATCTCGACGATGGCCTCCCGCGTCCTTTCTTTTTTGTCCAAAATCATCCTGCTCAAGCTGCTCATCCCGGCGGACTTCGGCATTGCCCAGACCGCGTTCCTGGCCCTGGAATCGCTGCAGCTCCTGCGCGAGTTTGGCTTCAGCTCCGCGCTGATCTACCGCAAGCAGGACATTGCCGAAGCCTCTGACGTCACGTTCTGGATCACCAACCTGACCTCGGTCATCTACGCGGCCATTGCCTACTTCGGCGCGCCCTTCATCGCCGTCTTCTTCAAAGACCCGCGCATCACGCCGGTGGTGCAGGTGCTGGCATTTACGTTGCTCATTCGTTCTCCCGGCACCGTCCATTTTGTGCTTCTGGCCAAAGAGCTTGATTTCAAGCGCAAAGTCATACCCGATGTCATTCCTACCGTGGGTTACGGCGCGCTGGCGATTATTCTGGGCGCGCTGGGCTACGGCGTATGGGCGTTGGTGTGGGGCAAAATCCTGGAAGCAGTCTTGGGCGTCATCCTGGTCTGGCTGGTCGTACCCTATCGCCCGGCGTTTCGCTTCAACACGCGCATTGCCCGCGAGATGTTCAACTACGGCATGCACCTGGTGGTCAGCCAGATTCTCATCTTTGCCATTACCAACGTGGATGATGCCTTTGTCGGCCGCGTGGCCGGCATGGCCGCGCTCGGCGTCTACGGCACCGCCTATCTGCTCTCGAACCTCCCCGCCACCCAGATCACCGCGCTGGTCAACCAGGTCATGTTCCCGGCCTTCGCGCGCATGCAGGACGATTTGCCCTACTTCCGGTTGACCTTTTTCCGCACCGTGCGCTACGTTTCGCTGCTGTCGGTGCCGGTCGCGATCTTGACCATGTTCTTTGCCGCGGATTTCATTCATGTGCTTGACCCGGTCAAGTGGGGCGATGCCGTGCTCCCAATCCAGCTGCTGGCGGTCTACGGCCTCTGCCGCTCGGTGGCCGCCAACATGGGCAATGTCTTCAAGGGGGGCGGCAAGCCGCAGTGGCTGACCTACATCGCCATCTGGCGCCTGGCGACCATGCTTATTTTCCTTTACCCCGCAGTTTACTATGGGGGCGCGGTCGGGGTCAGCGCGTTGTCGGCCATCGTGGCCGTGGTAGATTGGTTCATCTCAGCCTGGCTGTGCAACAAGGTGATTGGCGCCTCCCTGCGTATGTATGGCCGCTTGCTGCTGCCCATGCTGGCTTTTGCCATCGTCAGCGCGGCTGTCGCGTTTGGCCTGCGCACGCTCATCTTCGGCGAAGCGACGATCATTTCGCTGCTTTTCAGCGGCGCCGTCGGGGTAGGTCTCTACGCCGGTTTGATCCTGGCGACTGATGCCGAATTACGCGCCCTGTTGCAGCAGGGAATCGCAGAAGCCCTGGGCCTGTGGAGACGTTGGCGCACCGCATGAACGACCGCATCCTTCTCGTGTCGAATGTCCAACTCAACCCCTACGTACGGCTGTTGGCGGATGGTCTGCAAGCTGCGGGGGCCAGCGTGCGCCTGGTCAGCGGCCTTTCCCTGCCCAGCCTGCTGGTCAATCGTCGGCGCGGGCTGGATGTCATTCACCTGCACTGGCTCGAACTGCTATACGCATCGCCTCGCCCCATCGTCAGCGCCTGGCGCCTGGGCATGATCCTGCTGACCCTGGCCGCGGCCCGGGTGTGGGGAATCAAGGTAGTTTACACCGTCCACAACCTGGCGCAGCACGAGCGCCGTACCCCGCGGCTCAACGACTGGGGCAACCGCGCGCTGTTTCGCCTGGCCACTGCGCTGCACGTCCACGATGCCGTCACTGCGCGCGCTTTGGCCCCCTGGGCGTCCAAAGTCTACATCGTTCCGCATGGCACCTACATCGGCGCTTACCCTAACACCACCGATCGCGCCGCCGCGCGCGCCCGGCTGGGGCTGAGCGACGCGGGCGTGGTCTACCTCTTTCTCGGCGGCGTGCGGCCCTACAAAGGGCTGGAACTGCTGCTGGATGCCTTCCGCACAGTGGACGATCCGCAGGCGCGCTTGCTCGTGGCCGGCCATGCCCATCGCCCGGACTACGCCGCCGCCATCGCAGCCCTGGCTGACCGCGACGTACGCGTGCGCTTGCTCTTGCGTCACGCGCCAGATGACGAGCTGCAGTTCTTTTTCCAGGCCAGCGATGCCTGTCTGCTCCCCTACCGGGCCGTGACGACGTCCGGCGCGGCCTTGCTGGCCCTTTCCTTCGGCTGCCCTATCGTGGCGCCGCGCCTGGGGCCTTTTCCCGAACTGGCTGCGGACGGGCGTGGCCTCCTCTTCGAGCCGGACAGCGTAGACGACCTGGCGCGGGCCTTGCGCGTGGTGTGTCAGGTGAACCACGCGGCCGCGCAGGCTGCCTGCCTGGCCTATGCGCAGACGCTGGCCTGGCCCACCCTGGCGCAGGCGCACCTGGCCGCCTACCAGGCGCGGCGGTGAGGGAACCGATGCTCAGCGGTCAAACCTTTGTTTGTTTCGCGCCGGAACGCTGGAGTGGGCTGTGGCGCAACCGCCACCAGCTGTTAACGCGCTTTGCGCGCCACAACCAGGTGCTGTGGGTGGAGCCGCGGCCCTATCTCAGCGACGCCGTGCACGCCCTGCGGACGCGGCGCCTGGGGGAACACACCCTGGCCTGGCCGCAGCCCCAGCACATCCAGGATGGCCTCTTTGTCTACCGCGATCCCCTGTGGCTGCCGTTGAGCGGACGCACGCCGCTGCGCCAACTCACCGCCTGGGGGCGGACGCGCACCCTGCGGGCGGCCGTGCGCCGCCTGGGCGGCGACCAGCCTCCCATCCTGTGGCTGTTTCGGCCTGACCAGGGCGACGTGATCGGCCAATGCGGCGAGCAGATGCTGATCTATCACGCGGTGGATGAATACGCCGCGTACGAGCTGGAATACCAGGCCGATCAGGCCGCCAACCGGCCAGGCCGCGTGCGGGCGCTGGAGCAGGCCATCCTGCGCCGTGCAGACCTGGCGCTGGTCACGTCCGAGCCGCTGCTGGCAAGCAAGCGGGCGTTGCAGCCGAACACGCACCTGGTGCCCAACGGTGTGGATTTTGCCGCCTTTGCCGCGGCGTTGGCGCAGCCGCAGGAACCAGCCGCGCTCGCCAGCGTGCCGCATCCGCGCCTGGGCTTCGTCGGCGCGATCAACGAGAAGGTGGATCTGCGCCTGCTCAGCGCGCTGGCGGCCGCGAACCGCGCCTGGCAGATCGTGCTCGTCGGCCCGGTCACGCTGCGTTACAACCTGGATGACCTGGCCGCCCTGCGCAGCCAGCCCAACGTGCATTTCATCGGCGCGCTGCCGGTGACCCAGGTGCCGCACGCCATCGCCGCGTGTGACCTGTGTCTCATGCCGTACAAGATCAACGCCTGGACGCACCACATCAGCCCCCTGAAGCTGTACGAATACCTGGCTGTTGGCCGGCCCATCGTCAGCGCCGCCATCCCCGCGGTGACAGAGAGCCGCGAATTAGCGCCGCTGGTCAGCGTGGCGCATGATGCGGCCGAGATGAGCGCCTTCATTCGGTTGGCGCTGAGCCGCGGCGACGATCAGGCTGCCGTCGCGGCCCGGCGTGCGTTTGCCGCGCAGCAGACCTGGGACGCGCGCGTCGAGCGTATTGCCGAACTAATCGGCGACATGCTGCGGGCCAAGAAGGGATCAAGATAACATGCTCACCTGGCAAGAACAGCACGACATTGAGCAGACCGTCTATCCGGCGTACACCGAGCGCGCCTACGGCGAAATGCGCCAGCGGCTGGCCGCGGCCTTGACCCCGGGCGCGGCCGTGCTCGACGCCGGCAGCGGGCCGGGCACCTGGCTTTTGCGCCGGCACCTGGCTGACATTGAGGTGACCGGCCTCGACCTCTTTCGCCCCGATCCGCTGCCCGCAGGCCAGTACGCCATCGGCTCTCTGGACGCCATTCCCTACGCCGCGGCGCATTTCGACGTTGTCCTTTGCTACGACGTGGTGGAGCACCTGGCGCGGCCGGCGCGCACGTTTGCCGAATTCTGGCGCGTGCTCAAGCCCGGCGGCCTGTGCGTGGTCAAAACGCCTAATCTCTTCGGCCCTTCCACCCTGGCTGCGGCCGTTCTGCCGCATGCCGCCCATGTCGCCGTGCATCGCGGCCTGGGCACGCGTGCAGGCAGCGTCTTTCCCACCCTGTTCCGCTGCAACACGCGCGCACAGCTAGGCGCCGCGTTCGCCGCCAGCGGATTCGAGACCGAGGCGCTCTACACCGTGGATGAGACGGCCGGCTATTTTGCCTTTGTGCCCTGGAGTTACGCGTTGGCTCTACGCTACAGTCGTTTGCTGGCGCGCCCGGCCCTGGCCGCGCTGCGCAGCGGCCTCATCGGATTTTTCCGCAAACCGCCTTTGGCGCCCGCGGCCAACCGTGGTACAATGCCCAAACCCTGACGTGAGGGGAGAGGATCCCCGGAGGAAGTATGGATATCCATTTTGGAACCGATGGCTGGCGCGCCGTCATCAGCGACACCTTTACCTTTGCCAACGTGCGCCTGGTGGCGCAGGCGATGGCTGATGTCGTCCGCCAACAGTATCCCGATGTCGCCCCGCTGCGCATGGTGGTCGGTTTTGACACCCGTTTCTTGTCCGATCGGTATGCACGCGAGGTGGCCTGCGTCCTGGCCGCCAACGGCATCCAGGTTGACCTGGCCCGCGCGGACACGCCCACGCCGGTGATTTCACATGCCATCGTCCTGCACCAGGCGCAGGGCGGCGTCATGATTACGGCCAGTCACAATCCGCCCCGCTACAACGGCATCAAGTTCAAGGCCGCGTATGGCGGCTCCGCCTCCCCGGCGGACTGCAAACTGGTGGAAGCGCGCCTGCAGCAGAATGAGCAGGAAGGCCGCCAGCCGTTGATCCTGGATTTCGATGACGCGCAGGCCCAGGGCTTGATCCAGCGCTTCGACCCACGGCCCGCGTATCGCGATCACCTGGCGACGCTGGTGGATTTCGAGACGATTCGCCGCGGCAAGCTGCGTGTGGTGGTGGATGCCATGTACGGCGCCGGCCGCGCCTACCTGGCTGAATTCTTGCGCGATGCCGGCGCGGAGGTCGTGGAGCTGCGCGGCGAAATGAACCCCGGCTTCAATGGCATTCATCCTGAGCCGATCGAGCGTTACCTGCAGCCGCTGGCCGACGCGCTGCGCAGCGGCGACTGGCGCCTAGGCCTCGCGACCGATGGCGACGCCGATCGCATCGGCGCCATGGCGCCCGACGGCCGTTTCATTGATCCGCACGTCATCATGTCGCTCAGTCTGCGCTACCTGCTGCAGCAGCGCCAGCAGCGCGGCATGGTCGTCAAGACGGTGTCAACGACCCAGATGCTGAACCGGCTGGCGGCCAGCTATGGCCTGGAAATTCGGGAGACGCCGGTTGGCTTCAATCACATCAGCGACTTGATGATGAACCACGATGTGCTCATCGGCGGCGAGGAGTCTGGCGGCATCAGCATCAAGGGGCACATTCCTGAAGGCGATGGCGTGTTGATGGGCATGCTGCTGGCCGAAATGGTGGCCGCGCATGGCAGCGACTTTCAGGCCCTGCTGGCCGATCTGGTGCGTGAAGTCGGCGCGTTCTACTACGCGCGCAATGACTTTCAGTTGAGGGCCGTCAACGGCCGTCCGCCGTACACCAAGAGCGAGCTAGTGCAGCGGTTGACCCAATCTCCGCCTACGACCTTGGCCGGGATGGTGGTATCCCAGGTCTTGACCAACGACGGCGTCAAATACATGCTGCAGGATGACAGTTGGCTGCTCATTCGCCCGTCCGGCACCGAGCCGGTGCTGCGCATGTACGCCGAGGCGCACAGCGCAACGATGGTGGAATCGCTGCTGCGCGCCGGGGAGACCCTCGTCCCACCGCCAGGAGAACGGAACGGCAGTCACTGAGTGCGCTGGATCCCAGGCGAACCATCCTGAACAGCAAAGGCCGTGTCTGAATGACACGGCCTTTGCTGTTCAGGCATCTCTGCTGGCCTCTTGACGCAGGCGCGCCATGAGCCGTTCACGAAATCCACGCGGGGGCGGGGTGGCATAGCCGGTTGACAGGGCGTGGCGCGTCCAGGCCAGGCTGGACCGGCAGCGCAGACAGGCCGTCAGGTGGTCATGGATGAGCTTAAGCTCCTCGCGCGTGGCCAGGTTGTCAAGGAAGGTCGCGTACAGAGATTCCAGTTGCTCGCAGGTCACCAGCAGCCTCTTTTGGTCTTTTCATTTCTCACAGTGTCAGTCGAACGATGGGGCGCCTCATCTGTCTGTGGATGTAGACGACGAAATGGTAGGATTGTCACAAAAGGTGTTCTAATCATCCACAACGTAGGTTGCTGCACCGATTCTCGGGTTGAACTTGACGCAGTATCACGATATGGTACCATATAGTCGTGAAGCACAAGCATCAAAAGACACTGGAACTGATATTTGCCCGACCAACGAGCGGTAATATCAACTGGGCGGATATCGAAGCTCTGTTTGCCGAGCTTGGCGCGGACATCAGCGAGCGCGAGGGTTCGCGTGTAGGTGTCCGTTTGTTTGGAGAAAGACGAGTTTTTCACCGGCCGCATCCTTCTCCCAATACTGATAAAGGGGCGATTGCAAGCATTCGGAAATGGTTGAAAGAAAACGGAGTCGAACCATGATGAATATAGTAGAAATCAATGGTTACCGGGCCGTTGTTCAATATGACCCAGATATTGATATGTTTCGCGGCGAATTCATTGGTCTTAATGGCGGGGCTGATTTTTACGCCAAAGACATTGATGGTCTACGTAAAGAAGGCGAAATCTCGCTAAAAGTATTCCTTGAGATGTGTCAGGAGGACGGCGTTGAGCCACGGAAAGCGTATTCCGGCAAATTCAACCTTCGTGTTTCACCCACATTGCATGCAGAGATTACGGCGAGAGCGTTGGCAGAAGGCAAAAGCCTCAATCAATGGGTGGCGGATGTATTGGATGAATCGTTGCATGTTCATTGACCAATAGTCCGATCTCATAACTATGTTCTCGAATGTTCTCGATGAAATCCCAATTCCATTGCTTAATCTCCCCGGGCATCGCGGCTCATCGAGCCGGCGCCCTGCCGTGCGCGTAACTTGAGCAGCAGCACCGTGCCGAGGATCAACGTTTCGACGGTGGAGGTCAGGGCAAAGGCGAGCGGGATGATCTGCACACCCACGTGTGCGACGAAGAGGCCCAGGATGACGCCGCGTCCGAGCAGCTGCAGGGTGTTGGTGGTGAGCGAGGTGCGCGTGTCGCGCAGGGCGATGAGGCCGCGCGTGATAACCTCGGTGGCGACGTAGGACGGCAGGGCAATGGCATAGATCACCAACACGCTGTAGGTGACATCGCCGGCCGCGGCCGTGAACTCCCCGCGCTCGAAGAGGAGGCGAATCACAAGGCGTCCCAGCCAGATCAGGAGCAGGAGCGCGGGCAGCGCCAGGGCGACGGCCGCGCCCAGGGAGCGCAGCAACGTGGCGCGCATCTCACGCCAGGCTGCGGCTTCGGCATGAGCCGCCAGGCGCGGGAAGGCTGCCTGTCCTACCGCCTGCCCTAGCAGCGCGATCGGCAGACCGACCAACAGCCAGGCGTTATAGATCGCGGCCAGCGCCGCGGCATTGGCCGCCTGCGTCGCAAACGCGGTGTCCAGGATGAAGCCGGCGTAGTTGACACTGACCGACAGGCCGTTGGGAATCAACAGGCGCGCCAGCTCGCGCAGGCGCGCATCAGCGAAATTCCACGTCGGGCGCAGGCTGGCGGCGGACCCGCGCAAGCCAGGCCACAGAATGATCGTCTGCAGCACCGCGCCCGCGACGACGCCCATGGTCGGCCCCAAAATACCAAGCCCCGGCACGAAGCGCGCGGCGAGGATGCCAACGATCAGGGTGACGTTGTGGCTGACGACCGACAGCGCGGTTAGCAGGAACTGATTGCGGCTGTTGAGCACCGCCGTGGCGACGGCGCTTAGCGTCAGGATGACCGGCTGCAGGAGCATGATGCGCGTCAGGCTGATGGCGAGGCGGCTCGTTTCAGCATCGAAGCCGGGCGCCAGCACGCTGCGCACAAACGCCGGGGCAAAAATCTCGCCGGCCAGGACGATAAGCGCAAAAAAGGACATCAGCGCGGTCAACACCAGGTTGATGAAACGGCCGCCAGATGCAGGACCGTCCTCGCGCACCGTGTTGAGCAGCACCGGAATCATGGCGCTGGAGAGCGCGCCGCCGGCAATCAGGCTGAACAGGGTGTCGGGCAGGCGGAAGGCTGCGTAATAGGCGTTGGCCTCCAGGCTGACGCCAAATTGCGCGTTGAACATCACCTGCCGGATGGCGCCGAGCATGGCCGAGAAGAAGAAAGAAGCCATGAGGATGAAGCTGGCTTCGGCAATGGAAAACTCGCGTGTCAGCAGCCCCCGCAGTTGCAGCCGCGGCAAACGCGGCAGCACCACCTGCCCACGCGGGGCTGCAGCTGGCGCAGTGCGCAATGGCTCCAGCACGTCGGACGCCATCACGGTCCCCATCCAGGCGCTTTCCGCCAGCGCGGCCGGGCCGCCGAGCATCAGTTGCGTCTCTTGACGACGGCCGCGCGGCAACGCGGCAGCAGAAGCGGTCATGCGGTTACCTCCTCAACGTAGATCACATCCTTACGTGCCTCCATGATCGCACGGATAGTTGTTCACTCGCCAGTCCAAATGTTGCTCAGTTGACGCTGCATTTCGGGTGCATTTCAAGTTGCGGGCGTAGCCCCGGAGGGGCTTGCACCTCGTAGCCGGATGGCCTTTGGCCTCCGGCGGGGTTGGTGGCCGCATGGCCGGCGCGCAACCAACCCCGCCCGACCGTGAACGGATCGGGCTACGAGGTGGAAGGCCCTATCGGGCCTGACAGCCCGGGAGGGGCTTGCATCTCATAGCCGGCGCATTTCAGTTTCACAGCGTAGCCCATGAAGGTTGGGCTTGGCACTGGTTGCAGCGATTTCAATCGCCCGACCCACCCCCAGTTTGAAATGCACCCTGCATTTCATGCCCGTTCGCCAATGCTGGCCGCTGTGCTATACTGTGCGCTGACGGAAAATGCGCCGCACGAGTTCGGCGCTGCAGGATAGGACGATGACGATGAGCGGAGAACGTGAGACGCAGTTAGTGCTGGCAGCCGATGCGGGTGATCTGACCCACCGCGTGGCGCGGCCGGCCGGGCCTGGCCCTCATCCCACGGCGCTGATGCTGCACGGCCGCAGCGGTGATGAAAATGTGATGTGGGTCTTTGCCCGCGCGCTGCCCGCGGACTGGCTGATCGTCGCGCCGCGCGCCATCCAGCCGGACCCGGCCGGGGGCTTTGCCTGGCACCCGCGCAAGCCGGATGAGTGGCCGCCGCTGTCGTTCTTTAGCGAGGCGGCCAGCGCCATCGTGCGTTTTGTCCACACCTTGCCAGGGCGTTACGGGGCCGATGTCACGCGTCTATTTGTGATGGGATTCAGCCAGGGGGCCGCGGCGGCGTTTGCCGTGGCTCTGCGTCACCCGGGCCTGGTGCACGGCATCGCCGCGCTCGTGGGATTCATGCCGGGCGGCGTGGCGGATGAGCTGTCCGCGCCGTTGGCCGGTCTGCCGGTGTTCATGGCGGTTGGGCGCCGCGATCCGCTCATTCCGTTGACCCAGGCGCACGCGTGCGCGGCCATCCTGCGCACGCTGGGCGCGGAATTGGCCTACCATGAGTATGACAGCGGCCACAAGCTGGACGCGCGTGGCATGCGCGATTTGCAGGCTTGGTGGCGCGATCGCGCCGGTTCGTAGCAGACGCAACCGGGCCGGCTGTTCACCGTCCTGGAGCCAGCCCGGCTGCGTCTGTGTGTTGACTTACGCGGCCGGCGAGAAGACCTGCCGATCCAGCAGTGCGGGCTGACATTCCAGCTGCGGCTGCTGTGCATAGGCCTGTCCGCTAACCCCGATGCGCTGCGCCAGTTCGCGGTAAGTGAGACGACCTCCGGTTGCCTGGATGGCCTCGGCCAGGCACCAGGTGAATGCGCCGTGATAGTCGTTGGCAATGTAGGCATCGGCCGAAGTCTGGTCATCGCGACAGGCCGCCACGAGCACGTTGTTCTCCGCGGTCTTGACTACCTGGAAGCGATTGGTGCGCGGGCGGAACAGGTTCCTCAGGTTTGCAAGAAACTTGATTGCAGCTGTCACTACGTCCGGCGGAGCAAGATAGCGCGATATCGGCAGCCTGGTCGTGTCGGCGTCCGCGGGGGGTACAGGGCGGTTGCCCGTGCCCGAATGGCAGCAGTCCATCATGACGGTCAGGCTGACGCCAGGCCCAATGCGATCGAAGGCCGCCTTGAGGTCATCGTCGCGCAAGGGGTTGTTCCAGTCGTGGTCGTAGGGGATGATGATTTCATCCGCGCCGTCCAATTCGTCATTGCCATTGTCGGCCACCTGGCTGCCGTGGCCGGAATAGTGGAAGATCAGGACATCGCCCGCCTGGCTGCCCGTAGTCAACCAATCCAGTCCTGCTTGGATGCCAGCCTTGGTGGCCTGGCTGTTGACCAACAGCTTGATGGCGTCGTCGCTGAATCCATAGTACGTTTTGAGCAAGCCCTTGACCTGCTCGACATCGTTGACACAGCCGCGCAGGCTGTTCTTGCCGTCGCTGTATTCGTTCAACCCGATCAGCAATGCTTTCTTAGTCATCGTGAGTTTCTCCTGCGAAAAGATCACAGCACGTTAGGTGGGAATCGTTCGGAGACTTCGGCGTTTGCGTAAGCGAATCGCCCGCGTGATTATAGCCAATCAGGTTGCGTAAGTCAACCGATTTTGTGGTTTCACAGCAATTTCAAATTCGAGCGATTTTGCTACCACATGGAACGCAAAGAGGACAAAGACCCCGCCAATCCGCGGATCTTCAGCCGTTTCTTTGTGTTCTATGCGTTCCTTGTGGTCAGGTACGTGCCGAGTTTGAGATTGCCTGTGGTTTCAGCCGCAACGCCGGCCCAGGCGGTTTTTGGATTTGCCGGGTCTGGCCTATAATCGGTCGTCAATGCAATCACCATTCCTCATAGGAGGCCCATCATGCATTCACTCAACGGCAAAACCGTTCTCATTACCGGCGCCAGCAGCGGCATCGGCGCGGCGTGCGCGCACGCCTTCGCCAGCCTTGATGCGCGCCTGCTGCTGGCCGCGCGGCGCCTCGAGCGCCTGGAAAAGCTGGCCGCTGAGCTCTACGCCCAGCACGGCGTCGAAGTGCGCACGCTGCTACTGGATGTGCGTGACCAGCCGGCCGTCGAGGCCGCCATCAACAGCCTGCCCGCGGCCTGGGCCGCGATCGACATTTTGGTCAATAACGCGGGGCTGAGCCGTGGGCTGGACAAGCTGCACGAAGGCAAGCTGGCCGATTGGGAAGAGATGATTGACACCAATGTCAAAGGCTTGCTTTACGTCAGCCGGGCCGTGATTCCGGGCATGGTCGCGCGCCGCCGTGGGCACGTCATCAACATCGGTTCCATCGCCGGGCACCAGGTCTATCCGAGCGGGAATGTCTACAGCGCGACCAAACACGCGGTCGCGGCGCTGACGCAGGGCATGCGCATGGACCTGCTCGGCACGGATGTGCGCGTGAGCACGGTGGACCCCGGTATGGTGGAAACCGAGTTCAGCCAGGTGCGCTTCCACGGCGACGAGGTCCGTGCGGCCAAAGTTTACCAGGGGCTGACGCCCTTGACCCCCGACGACGTCGCGGACGCCGTCGTCTACTGCGCCACACGGCCCGCGCACGTCAACATCAACGAGATCATCATCATGCCCACAGCGCAGGCTACCGCGACGATGGCGGTGCGCGTACCGTGATAATTGGGTTTGCGAGCCGGCGGCTGCTGCGCGCGCAAATTTCGCAAACGACCGTTACGTCGAACTGCGCGCAACCGATGTCTGCGTCTTGCGATTAGCTGAAATTCAGTTTCAAGCGAGCCTGCAACCGGGCGTTCAAGGTATTGACGAAGGCTTGTTTCTCCGGCAACCCTGGATTATGGCGCATGGCGTAGAACAATTCGTCCACTGTGGTCGAGACAAAACGAGTTGGTTTTAATGCCAAGCGCCCACTCTCAGGGACCAGATCATACAGCGCAAAACGTGAGGCGTGATCGGGCACATAGCCGTCGGGCCGTAAGCCGTAGCGGTGCACCAAGTTGGTGTAAATATATTCCTGGATGACCCAATAACAGGTGACCTTCCAGGCTTCGTACACAATGCCTTTGTTCAATAGTTGAGTCACGGCACGTTTGATCGTATCGTACGTGTTCATTCCAAAGGCGTATGTTCGCCGGGCGATGTCTTGCCCTGCCATGAAATCGCGAAGTGCTTGTACAATGGCGCCGGTGCTCGTCGTCGAGTCTGTCTGAAACTCAACGAGCACAAAATCATCTACTTCAGCTTTCATTGGCTTGTGTCGAACGAGCACATAGTCAATCGTGCCGACATTCGGCAACTCTACCTCGGCGAACAAGATTACGTTGTTGAGATCTCCAAAGTAATGACGCGCAATGTCCTCGATGACCCGCGGTATTCCACCCAGTGTGCCACCTTCTTCAAACCGGCGTGGACAGGTCGTCCGCACACTGTCGCGATGCTGCACCGAGCACACCCCAAATGGGTAATCCAAGAGACGACTTGTCTTATTGCAGGCACGATCTACAAATGGACACCAGAAACGCTGCCGGCATTGTTGCGCATCGCTTGATGTGTTGTCAATCGGATACCCAAATATCTCCGCTGGACGGTTGTTACTTGGCATTTACTTCCTCTTAGGAATAAGCTGTCTCCACGTCGCTCGTATTTGTTCGGGCGGCCAGTCCTGTTCCAACAGCCAACCCATGGAGGCACTGCAGCCGCGGCAGAACGTTTCGCTGTCTTGGCTGTCTATCTGAGTCAGAGGCGGCCAGCGTGCTGGTGCGTGATCTGCGCGCAGCGCAAACATCAGCACGGTGTCGTGCTTGAGCGCGTTGAGATTGGCAATGTGCGCGGAAATTGGGTTTTCAGAAAAGACCACGTGCGCGTTGACCAATCTGAATCCGGCCTGGCGCAGGGCCAGCGTCAACTCAGCCCACGCGTTAGGATCCCAGTGGTGGAAGGTGAAAACCAGGCGGCCGGCGTCTGGTTTGAGCGTACGGGCGCACTCGCGTAAGATGCCGCCCAGGATCGCCATAAAACTGGTGTCCCCGTTGGCGGCTGTTGACGCCACCGCGCTATGGGCCAGATCATAGCTCCAATTGGCTTCGGTTGGCAGCAGGCGCGCCAGCCAGACACGAAAGAACGTCGCCAGGTCGCTGTACTGGACGCTGTCGTAGTAGGGCGGATCGGTGACAACCAGGTCTACCGCATGATCCCCTACCGGCAGACGGCGTGAGTCGCCGTGGATCAGCCAAAATGACTGTTCGCGGTTCTGCAGCGATGCCTCATCGGCCACTTCGATGCCGCCGTCCACTTCACCCGCAATTTTGACCTGCTGCCATTGGCCGTCCGCGCCCAGTTTGCGTTCAACAGGCGCCAGCGCCCATTGACGCCCCCGTTCGACGCGGTCACGGAAGAGCGCTTGCAGATTACCCGATGATCGCCGCCTGTTGACGGGATTGTTTTCGGCCACTGTGTACTGAAACACGTACGCGTGCAGACCAAAGACATGGCGAATCGCGCCCGGCCGGTTCTTGAACCAACCTTTGTAACCGCACAGCATCGCGTTGAACTCGAGCGACGTCGAGACCAACAAGGCCAAATTGAGTTTGACGGCGCCTCGATAACCCTGCAGTAGTCGAATGGCATGATTCAGGTAAAGCAACTGGCGCGATGAGAAGAGGTCGAGGTAGGAATGAACCTGGCGTGTCAGCAGGTCGCCAGATTTTGGACCGGCAATGATGTCGAAATCACACAGCGGGCTAAAATCGAGTTGGCTGCGCAGCCTATCGGCCGCTTGCAGCCGGGTTAGATCGCTTCCCGCTGGCGACCGGAAGAACAGCCCGTGCTGGGCGCATTGGCCCGCGATGGCGATAGGCGCGTAACGTGCATAGAACGGCAAATCGAACCGTTCGGCGTATTTTTGACCGCACACCACACAGTCCGTGTCGGCTTTGGTGATGAGGCGCCGCGAACTGACCACGCCGGCTGGCGGCGGCTGAGCAGCATCGCCAATGGCCCATGTCTCCGGCCAGATGCGAATGACACGCCCGGCCTCATGGCGCAGGTCGAATTGGTCAACCTGGACCGCGTCGCCGCACGCGCACCGTTTGCGCAGGCCGTACAGGGTAAACTGGGAATCTACGGTCTGTGCGCACTGCGGACATTCGGTCTGAAAATATGAACCGATCAGCCGGTAAAGGTCATTGTGGAAGTCGTCGAAGGCCGTGCGCAGCTCGTGGAGCGGCGCCTGGGTCAATGAGGCGCGCGCCTGGACGATGGGAATCGGATCCACATCCGCGCCAATCACGCTGGCGCCGAGGCGCAGCGCCTCATGCAGCGTCGTGCCTCCGCCCATCATGGGGTCGAGCACGATCTTGCCCGCCAGCCCACCAGGCGCATAATAGTCACGGCGCTGGGGATCGCTAACGAACTGCTTGAGGATCGTGCGAAAGGTAGAGCCGCAACGCCGCGCCCACCATTTGTGCAGATAGGTGTTGGGGCGAAACAGATGCTTATTGAACGCCTCGGCCTCCGCCAGCGCGTTGGCGAACGCCTCAGGAAAGGACGCCTCCAACACACGATCGTGGTCGGCTGGCTGGATCAGCTCATCGAAGGTCAGTTGGCGAACGAATGGCGTGGTCATGATGGCAGGGATTGTAGCACAGGACCGAGGCAAGCGACGAAATCGGAGGGAGCGGGGGCGCCAGGCCAATTGAAAGAGCAGAGGGGGCATGATATAATACCAGCACGTTCCAAAGTTGGGTTGACCCTGCGAGGTGTGAAGGAATACATGCCAGTCATTGTTCCCGTGTCAGTTCCCGATCTGGATGACGTGAGGGCGCTGGCTGCGCGTCTTCATCACATTGGCAAATCGTATCAGGATCGCGTGTGGGGTTGGGAAATCACGTATGAGCCGGAATTAGATGAACCGAATGCCGAAGTTGAGGTTCCTGATGGCAAAGGCGGATTCGTCACGCAAGTCATGCCTTTGTGGACACCAGCGAGTTTCACGATTGGCGAGAGCGGCGTCTGGTTCTTTTCGTTGCTTTGGGAAAACGGCTCTGACGAAGCACCCGTAGAGTTTCTTGACGACCGTAATATCCTGGAAAGTGCGTGAAGCGATGGACTGTCGTGTGGGTTGCGGGGCCTGCTGTATCGCCCTTTCGATTTCATCCCCCATTCCGGGAATGCCGGAAGGCAAGCCGGCTGGCGTGCGCTGCGTACAGTTGACGGCCGATAACCGCTGCCAACTGTTTGGCCTGCCCACGCGGCCGCTGGTGTGTAACCGCTTGCGGCCTATGCCGGAGATGTGCCATGAGACGGCTGACGAGGCCTTGGCCTGGCTGACCTGGTTGGAACAGGAAACCGCGCCCACGGGCGCGGCGATCCGCCTGCTGCTCGACGATAGTCCGGCCTGAGGTTGACCGTTTGCGACGCCGCAAACATATCCCAGGACCTCTAACACTCCCCTAACACCGCGCTAGCGTAAATCTAACACAAGACGGCTAGAATAGGGCACGTAGTCTGAACATGCTCTCAGACAGCGTGCCCTTTTTGTTATGCGAGCACAGAAACCAGCCGCAGATCAAGGCTGGCTGATGAATTGACATAGACGTGGTATTCATGGAGGTAAGCGATGGGAAAGATAGTAGGCATTGACCTGGGAACGACGAATTCTTGTATTGCCGTGGTAGAAGGCGGTGATGTGACCGTGATCCCGAACGCCGAGGGCGGCCGCACGACGCCGTCAGTCGTAGCGTTCACCAAGACCGGCGAGCGCTTGGTGGGGCAGACGGCGAAACGCCAGGCGGTGGTAAATCCAGAGAACACCGTTTTTTCGATCAAGCGCTTTATGGGGCGCCGCGTCGCGGAGACGCAGACCGAGCAGAAGATGGTGCCTTACCCTGTCGTGGCCGGCCCGGCCGGCGAAGCGCAGGTGCGCCTGCCGATCAACGGCAAGACGCATACGCCGCAGGAAATCTCGGCCATGATCCTGCAGAAGCTAAAGACCGACGCCGAGGCCTACCTGGGCGAGCCGGTCACCGACGCGGTGATTACCGTGCCGGCCTATTTCAACGATGCGCAGCGCCAGGCCACCAAGGACGCGGGCAAGATCGCCGGCCTGAATGTGCAGCGCATTATCAATGAGCCGACGGCCGCGGCGCTGGCTTACGGCCTGGACAAGAAGACCAATGAGACGATCCTGGTTTTTGACCTGGGTGGCGGCACCTTCGACGTTTCGGTGCTGGAAGTGGGCGACGGCTTGATCGAGGTCAAGTCCACGAACGGGGACACCCACCTGGGCGGCGACGACTGGGATCAGCGCATCATCAACTATGTGGCCGATGAATTCCGCAAGGAGAACGGCATTGATTTGCGCCAGGATCGCCAGGCGTTACAGCGCCTCAAGGAAGCCAGTGAGAAGGCCAAGATCGAGTTGTCCAGCGTGATGGAGACAGAGATCAATCTGCCGTTCATTACCGCGGACGCCGCCGGGCCAAAGCATCTGCAGGTGCGCTTGACGCGCGCGCGCTTCGAGCAGTTGACGGCCGACCTGGCGGAGCGCTGCGTGGGGCCGTTCCAGCAGGCGCTGAAGGACGCGCGCTTGCAGGCGCAGGATTTGAACGAAGTGGTGCTCGTCGGCGGCGCCACCCGCATGCCGATGATCCAGGAATTGGTGCGCAAGCTGGCCGGCGGCAAGGAACCGCACAAGGGCGTCAACCCGGACGAGGTCGTTGCCATCGGCGCGGCGTTGCAGGGCGGCGTGCTCGGCGGCGACGTCAAGGATGTGCTGCTGCTGGACGTGACGCCGCTGAGCCTGGGCGTGGAAACGCTGGGCGGCGTGATGACCTCTGTCATCGAACGTAATACGACGATTCCAGTCAAGAAGAGCCAGGTCTTCAGCACGGCTGAGGATGGACAGACGGCCGTAACGATTCATGTGCTGCAGGGCGAGCGCCCCTTGGCCGGCGACAATGTCAGCCTGGGGATGTTCAACCTGGAAGGATTGCCGCCCGCGCCGCGTGGGCTGCCGCAGGTGGAGGTGACGTTCGACATTGATGCGAACGGCATCCTGCACGTGGCCGCCAAGGATAAGGCCACGGGCCGCGAGCAGTCCATTCGCATCACGGCGTCTACGAACCTGAAGAAGGACGATGTAGAGCGCATGGTGCGTGAGGCGGAGCGCAATGCGGCCACCGACAAGCGGCGTAAGGAACTGGTTGAGGCGCGCAACAACGCGGATGCCCTGATCTACACGGTGGAGAAGGCGCTGCGCGACCTGGGCGACAAGGTGCCAGGCCAAGATCGGCGGCGCATCGAAGAGCAGGTGACGGCGCTGCGCAAACTGAAGGATGGCGAGGACACAGCCGCCATTCGCCAGGCCAGCGAACAGCTGCAGCAGGCCAGTTACGCGTTGTCACAGCAAGTGGCTAGCCAGACGCCTGGCGGCCCAACGAACGGCTATGGCCCTAACGGCGCCGGCGGCGCCAACGGCCATGCGCCGGGACGCCAACCCTCGGATGAGGACGTGGTCGAAGGCGAGTTTCGGCCGGTCTAACCTGAGATCGGCTTCCGAAGTCTCACGGCTTCGGAAGCCTGCTTATCTGAAGCCCGCAGACTTCCGAAGCCACGCAGACTTCGGAAGTCTGCTTATTTAGCTACGTTGCCTACAGATAAGAAACGAATCATCTGCTAGTCTTATCCGTATAGTTGTTGCATGTGTGGTATAATGCAGGCAATTGTTGCCCGTTGTGTCCCGTGACGCAGCGGTTTCAAAGGAGTCTGACGATGTGGTTTTGGAATCCACTCTATTTTCTGTTTACACTACCCGCGCTGATCCTGGGCCTCATCGCGCAGGCCATGGTGAAAAGCGCGTTTAACAAATACTCGCAAGTGCGCACGCTGCGCGGTCTGACCGGTGCGCAAGCAGCCGCCAGCATCTTGCGCACCTTTGGCCTTTTCGACGTAACCGTGGAAGAGACGCAGGGGATGCTCTCCGATCACTATGACCCGCGCAGCCGTACACTGCGCCTGTCGCCGGACGTCTACCGTAACAGCTCGATTGCGGCCGTCGGTGTGGCTGCCCATGAAAGCGGCCATGCCCTGCAGCATGCCAAAGGCTACTGGCCGCTGCAAATCCGTACGCAGATGGTGCCAACGGTGCAGCTCGGCTCCTGGCTCGGCCCGATTATCTTCATGGTCGGCTTCTTTCTCGGCGGTCGCGTCGAAGGGTCGCTTGGCTACTACGTGGCCGTCGCCGGCCTCATCTTGTTTGCTGTGGTGGCCCTCTTCGCGGTGGTCACGCTGCCGGTTGAATTGGATGCCAGCCGGCGAGCCAAGCAGATCCTGGTGACTGAAAACATTCTCGATCGCAGTGAAATGGACGGCGTCAACCGCATGTTGAACGCAGCCGCGCTTACGTATGTGGCGGCCGCTGTGCAAGCAATTTTGACCCTCCTCTACTACGCCTTTATCTTGTTTGGCAACCGCCGGCGCAACTGATGATGAATCGCCGTTTTGCCGGACGCGCGTGATCGAGTCACAGATTCTGCCTCACACCAGACGCAGAATCTGTGCTTTCATTAAGAAGAGGTATTGCCATGTCGAATTCTAGACGTAATCTTGTTGTCGCTATCATTGTGTTGGCCGGTGCATTGCTCTTGCTTTGTATCTGTGCTGTCGGCGCCTGGTTTGCTCTGAGTCCCAATCTTGACAGGACAAACCTGCTGCAAGGCTTACAGCCAACCGTGGCCGTGACTCGCCAAGCCCCCCGTGTTGCCACGGCAACCCCGGCGCGCGCCGAACCGCGCGCCACAGCCACGCCGGCCAATGCGCCATCTGCGCCAGCCACCCCAGCCACTCCACCCACAGCGCCCGTCCTGCCCACGGCTGTGCAAGCGCCCGCCGGCTCGGACATTGAAACCGCGCTGCTGACCAACCTGTACGAGCGGGTCAACCCCTCGGTGGTCAACATCACGATTCTGGGTCGGGCTGGCGACCAGGTTGTGCCGGGTATGCCCATCCCCACCCCAGTGAATCCTGATGAACTGGTGCCGACCAGCCAGGGCTCTGGCTTCGTCTGGGATGCGGAAGGCCACATCGTCACCAATGCGCACGTGGTTGAAGGCGAGGCCGGGGTGCGCATCACCTTCTCAGATGGCACGTCCGCGACGGCCGAGGTGATCGGCACCGATCCAGATTCGGATTTGGCGGTCGTGAAGGTGGATCCCGCTACGGCGGCCCTGGTGCCGGTAGCTCGCGGCAGCATGGACACGGTGAAGGTAGGGCAGCGTGTGGCTGCGATTGGCAATCCGTTTGGCTACAATGGCACGCTGACGGTGGGCGTGGTCAGCGCCATTGGCCGCTCCATCTCATCACTGACGCAGTTCAACATTCCCAGCGTCATCCAGACCGACGCGCCGATCAACCCTGGCAACTCCGGCGGGCCTTTGCTCAACATGGATGGCGCCGTGATCGGCGTCAATGCCCAGATCGAAACCTCAGGCGGCGTGCGCGCCAACTCGGGCGTCGGTTTCTCGATCCCCATTAGCATCGTCGCGCGCGTGGTGCCGGCGCTGATCAACGAAGGCGTCTATCGCCACGCCTATCTTGGCATCAGCGGCAGCACGTTCAGCCCCTTCTGCGCAGATGTGCTGGGCATTGATCCCGCGGTGCGCGGCGCGTATGTCAATGAAGTCGCAAACGGCGGGCCGAGCGACAAGGCTGGCATTCGCGGCGGTTCTCGCGCCGTCAACAAACTGACCTGCCCAGAGATGGCCGGCGGTGATCTCATTACCGCCATCAATGACCAGCCGGTTACGCGCTTCGACGACCTGTTGGTTTACCTGGAGAATAACACCAGCCCCGGCGACAAGATCACACTGACGGTGCTGCGTGATGGCAAGGAACAGCAGATTACCGTTGAGCTTGGCCGTCGGCCGCAACGCAGCCAGTAACCAGGTTTTCGCACAAGACCAGACTTCCGAAGTCTTGAGGACTTCGGAAGTCTGATCACTTCGGAAGTCTCCTCGTCCTGGGGCCACAGCATGATTGACCAGATCGCTCAGCGTTTGCAGGATTGGGTCGCACAGGCCCTACCGGAGACGACAGTCACCATCGAGCCGCCGAGACCTTCTCCCGGCGGCCAGGGTGTCAGCCTCTACCTTTTCGAGTTGGTGGACGATCCACCCCTGCGCGGCGGCCAACGCGCACCGCTGCAGGCGGCCGCGCGTTTCCTGGTGACAACGTGGGCTGCCACGACCGCAGACGCTTTGCGTCTCCTGGGCGACTTGTTGTTTGCCGCGATGGAGAAAACGGAGTTTCAGGTTGAGTTGACGCCGCTGCCAGCGGCAACCTGGGCCACGTTTGGCCTTCCGCCCCAACCTTCATTTGTGCTGCGCGTTCCCCTGCAATGGTCACGCCCCCAACCCCCCGTCAAGCGAGTTCGCCATCCGCTCACGGTGCAGCCGGCGCCGTTTGCCAGCCTGCGCGGTCGGGTAGTAGGCCCAGACGATATTCCCCTGTCCGACGCCGTCGTGATGATCGAGGGATTGGATGCCGTCGTGCGCACCGACCCGGGCGGGAATTTCTATCTGGGCGCGCTGCCAGCCAGCGCGGCCAGCCAGCGCCTGCGGGTGCGCGCCAAAGGCCAAGAGCTGATTGTTGACCTACGACTCCCCATGACCGACGAACAACCGCTGCTGATCCGTTTTGCGTCTTTTGACTGAAAGGAGAAGTCCGCATGCCAAACTATCTGGCGCCTGATATTTATGTCGAGGAGGTCGCCGGCGGCGCCAGGCCCATCGAGGCTGTCGGCGCCAGTACGGCGGGATTCGTAGGTGTGGCGCCCAACGCCGCCGCCCATCTCAATGAGGCCGTCGCCATCAATAACTGGATGCAGTTCGTCAAGGAGTACGTGGCTGACGGCAGCGCCAGCACCCATCTGTCGAACGCCGTCTACGGCTTCTTCCAGAACGGCGGTGGACGCTGCTATGTCGTCAACGTTGGCGAAGGCAAGCCCATCAGCGGCGGTGGAAAGCAGCGCACAGGGCTAGACGTGCTCGAGCAGGTGGATGAAGTGGCTATCGTGGCTGCGCCCGGTTTTTCCGATGCTGCATCCTATGATGCACTCCTGGAACACTGCGAACGGCTCGAAGATCGCGTCGCAATCCTCGACGCGCCGGCCCAAGTCACTGACATTGACAGCCTGACGAAAGTGGCGACATCTCCCGCCGGCGGCGGCGCCAGCGCGGCGGCCGGACTGCGCGCTCGACAGTCAGAGAACGGCTACGGCGCGTATTATTTCCCCTGGCTGATCGTGCGCGATCCCCTGGCGCCTGGCGCCCTGGTCAACGCGCCGCCGTCAGGACACATGGCGGGCATCTGGGCGCGCACCGACGCCGCGCGCGGCGTGCACAAGGCGCCGGCCAATGCGGCTGTGCGCGGCGCGCTCAACCTGACCTATCATGTTTCCCGGGCCGAGCAAGCAGTCCTCAATCCGGCCGGGGTCAACTGTATTCGCTTTTTTGGCAGCGAAGGGATCCTGGTGTGGGGCGCACGCACCCTGGCCGCGTCTGGCAGCGAGTGGCGCTACCTGAACGTGCGTCGCTTGTTCAACGTGATCAAGGAATCCATCGCACTCAACACGCGCTGGATCGTCTTCGAGCCGAACGACTATACCCTTTGGAAGTCCATCCGCCGCGATATCCGCGCCTTTCTGACGGTTCTCTGGCGCGACGGCGCGCTGATGGGGCGCACTCCCGATGAAGCCTTCTTCGTGAAGTGCGATGAGGAAACGAATACGCCCGACGTCGTAGATGCCGGGCGCGTCGTGACCCTTATCGGCGTCGCGCCGGTGAAACCGGCCGAGTTCATCGTCTTCCGCCTGAGCCAATATGCCAGCGGCAGCGAAACCCAGGTGCAGGGAGGTTGATCCATGGCCAACCAGGTTGATCCATTTCGCAGCTATAATTTCAAGCTCGACATCGCTGGCGTCACCGAAGCGCATTTCACGGAATGCAGCGGCCTGGGCGTCAAAGTGACGCCCATCACGTACCGCGAGGCTGGCAATAACCAGGTGGTGCGCCACATTCCGGGCCCGGTTGACTACGCGGCCGTCACGCTGCGCTATGGCCTCACCTCGTCTCGTGATTTGTGGGACTGGCTGCAGGCAGCCGCGCAGGGCCGCGTCGAGCGCAAGAACGTCTCACTTCTAATGCTCGACAGTCAAGGCGCGACCGAAGTGATGCGCTGGAACTTGATTGACGCCTGGCCTTCAGAGTGGCAAGGCGCCGTCCTGAATGCGCTTTCACGCGAGATCGCCATCGAGTCGTTGACGCTGGTTTATGACACGCTGGAACGCGCCTAGCCACTCATGAGTACGATCGGGCAGTCGCTACGTCTTTCCCTGGCGCGTACCCTACGCCGAACAGCTTCGCTCCTTGATCGGTTGGCGCTGAGCCTGCAATCGCCGGCCGCGCCTATCAGCGCCGCAGATGCTGACACAACGCCAGCAGAAGGCCCGCCCGCGCATTGGCTCCAGCACGCCCGACGCCCTCCGCCAGCCCACTGGCTGGCTCACATTCGCCGCCAGGCGCCGCATCTTTTGGCCGGAGCTGGGTTGGATGACGAGGCCTGGCTCACCCAGGCTGCGCCATCCACGCTGAAACCCCTCTCACCCGCCGCCTCTGTCACACCAGAAGAGTCTGCGTCCGCTGCGCCGGTCCAGGCGCAGCCAGCGTCGGCTGAACCTGTCGCCGCCGTGCAGCCGCGGCCCGTTTCAGCGTCCGCGCCCACGACAGCCGCGGCTCAGCCAACGCCGCGCCTGCGTCCAACCCGCGCATTGTCCACGCATCCGTTGCGCTTGCGCCCTGTGGAAACAGCAGCTTCGGCCCCGCGCCTCGGCCTGGCGGAGAATGCCCTGCCTGCGCCCACCGCGCCCACGCTCGCTGTTTCCGCCCCGGCGGCGTCCATGCGGCCAGCCGCACAGCCGCGGCCGGATAGGCCCGCGCCTCCGTTGCCCTCCCATCCGTTGCCCACGCGGCCTGTGAGACCTGTGGCGAGTGCGGCGCCTGCGCCCACCTTGTCCGCTTTTGCGCCTGACGACGCGCCTTCCACCGCACCCCGCGCCGTCGCAGCGTCTGCATCCCGGCCGCCGCACGAGGCGCTGTCCCGTGTGCACTCCAACCGCCTGCCGTTCTCCTCCCTGGAACAGCCAACCACGTCGCAGCCGACGACGCCGCCGACGCCCGCGGCCCCGCCGCCGCCTGCTGCCTCGCCCAAGCCCGCGCTGCCTGCCGCGGCCGCGCAAAGCCCAACTCCTGCGGCGCCGCCACTCCGGCCCAGGCCGCAGCCCACAGCGCCGCCATCCAAGCCGCACCGTCCAGCGCCGATCACGGCCGATCCGTGGCCCCAGCTGCCGCCAGCCGCCGATCCTACGTCGTCGTCCAGCACCGGCGCGTCGCCGTCCACGCCGGCATGGCCCACGCTTCCCCCATGGCCCGAAGCGGCAGAACTGGAAACAGCGCCGAATCTGCGGGCCTGGCAGCGCCGCCAGCGCCTGCAGCGCGAGCAGCGAGGTCTTCTGTGGAACGAGTAGCCTTCTTGGTTGAAGAAACCAACGAGCGCCTGCGCTGCCTGCTCAATCCGGAGACGCTGGTGCTGCGCCGCACCGCGGGCGTGCGCCCGCGCCAGTCCACCTCCGGACAGGTCACTGGCCTTGGCCTGGCAGACGATCCCTTACTCTATACCGGCGGCGGCCGCACCGAGCTGGACCTCGATTTGCTCTTCGATGTGACGCTGCCCGGATCGTCTGTGACCAGCGAAGATGTGCGCGACCTGACCGCGCCGCTCTGGCGGTTGGCCGAAAACAGCCAGGCCACAGCCGGCGCCAGCCGCCCGCCGCTGGTGCGCTTGATCTGGGGCAAGTCGTGGAATATCCCCGGCATTGTCGTGGCCGTCGCCGAGCGCCTGGAGCACTTCACCGCGGCGGGCGTGCCGCGGCGTTCCTGGCTGCGCCTGCGCCTCCTACGCGTGGAAGCGCCGACTGTCCCCGCGGCCACGGCCGCACCCCCAACCAATTGGGGTTTACAGGCGGCCAACGCGACGTTTGCGACCCCGAGCGCGGTACGCGTTCACGAGCGGCTCGGCGGCAGCGACCGGAGCAATAATACCACGGTCGAGATTTCGTTGGCCGCGTCGCTGGTCACGGCCGGCGACATCATCGGCGCGGCGCTCCTGGAGACGCCCGCGGTCGCCTTGCTGCTGGCAGCCGGCCGCCGCATCGTGGATGAAGCCGCCGGCGCGATCGGCAAGGTGGCTGACTGGATCACGAGCGCAGGGGATTCGCCGGCGCTGGCTGCTATCCGCGCTGGCTTGAGTACAATGGGGAGCGCCGCGCAGCGCGTGCTAACGGTAGTCTCCAGCCGAGTTTCCGAGCTGCAAAAACGGGTGGTCGCCGAGATCGGCGCGGCCGCAGCCCGCATCGCGGCAACGGCGCGCGCGCTCAGCATACGTCTGGCCGCGCTGACTGCGCCGGCGCGGGAGGCCATCGGCGCCGCGCTGGAGGCGGCGCTGGCGAACATCCGACCCCTGGCCCGCGCCCTGCCGCAAGCCGCCGCGGTGATTGCCGCGGCCGTGCGCGCACGGGCGGCGCGCCTGCTCGCGGCCGCCCTGCCGGTGCTGGAAGCCGGGCGGGACGCGGCCGGCCGCGCGCTGCAGCGCGCAGGATCGTTCCTGTCTGAGGCCGCAGGTCGCGCCGGCGACGCGATTCGCACGGCGATGGAGACCATCGGTCAGGCCATCCAGGGGTTGCGACAGTCCGGCAGCACGTCGGTTTTGCCCAGGGTGCAGGCGGCCCTGGCGCAGGTGGCCGGCGCGGTGACTGCGCTATGGGCTGACGGATCGAGTCGCGCCCGCCGCGCCGCGCGCGCAGTCGAGAAGACCGTGGTCGCCATGACCAACGGCCTGAAAAACATGCTCGAAGCGGGGGAGGCTGTCGCCCTGGTGGCTGGGGAAGCCCTGCGCCAGCCTATCACTTCGTCGGCAACCGCGCTGGACGCGGCCGTCGCGGGCTGGACGGCTGGCAATGCTTCGGACGCAGGATCGGCGGCGGACGCAGGCCAAGACCTGGTTGCGGCCGTGGAGGCGCTGCAGCCTGCACCAGATGATCGCACATCTCAGTCGCTCCTGGCGCCGGCCGCGCAGATTGCCGCCGCGTTGGAGCAAATGCCCCACGCGCCCCCGGCCCAAGTCGCCGGCCAGATCAAGCCCGCGCTGGCAGCGTTGCAGGATGCGCTCGACCACCTTAACGCGACTGAAGATCAGGCCGCACAGGCCCTGCTCAGCGCGGCGCTGGCCGCGGCGCCAGGATCAGCCGCGACCGTAGAAACGCCTGGCGTTGCCGCGCCCGATGAGCCGCCTGGGCTGTTACCGCAGCCGGCGGCGGCCACGCGTGCGATTGATTTCGGCGAGCGCCTGGATCAGCTCAGCCATCGTTACCTGGGGGATGCCGCTTTTTGGCGCGCACTGGCCGAATTCAATGGGATCGCTGACCCGCTGCACTTGGGTGAAGGCTTGACGCTGCGCATCCCATCGAGCGCGCGCGGAGGGGCCCGTTGAACAGCGTAGCGACGCTTCCTCGCCTCCATATTACTGCGGACGGGTCGGCGCTGACTGCGGCTGCCTATCGTGGACTCAGCGACGTGCGAGTGCAGCAGCGCTTGTCGCTGCCAACCCTCTGCGAGCTGGTTTTTGCCGACCCCGTCGAATTTCTGGATCTCGCGGCGCGGCTGACGCCCGGCGTTCGGCTCTTGGTTGAAGCTGACGACCAGGCGGTTCCCCTATTTGTCGGCGAGGTCACGGCCGTAGAATGGGTCTATGGCCCTGCCGGGCAGCGTGAACTGCGCGTGCGCGGCTATGATTTGCTGCACCGGCTGCGTAAGCGCCAGCCAGTCAGGACGCACGTCAGCGTCACCCTCGCCGAGCTGGCCGCCGACATGGCGACGGATATCGGCCTGACCGTAGATGCGGCTGACCCAGGGCCGCTGTGGCCGCGACTGCTTCAGCATCGGCACTCTGATCTGCACTTGCTGGCGGATCTGGCTGCACGCGCCGGGCTTTACCTCACCCTACGCGAAAATGTGCTGCACCTGCTGACGCTGGCCGGCATCGGCGATCCACTGCCGCTGACGCTGGGCGAGTCACTGCTGGAAGCGCGCATAGATGTCAGCAGCGAGCCGGCCACGCGCAGCGTCGCCGTGCAGAGCTGGAACCCGCGGGAGGCTGTCGCGCATGCGGGGCGCGCGAAGACCCCGGCCATTGGACGGACGCCGGATGCGTTCACGGCGCCAGATCGGGTTGGCGGCAGCGGCCAACGGGTGCTGGCTGGTCAGGCCCTACAGGATGATCGTCACGCCGAAGCGCTGGCTCAGGCCGAGCTAGATCGGTACGCGGCGTATGAAATGACCCTCTGGGGCGTGGCGGCCGGCGATGCGCAGCTGCGACCGGGCGCACGCGTGGTCATTGATGGCATCGCTGGCGCCCCGGCGGGACCTTACGTCCTGACAGAGGTGACGCACACCATCAACACAGCGCACGGCTTTGTGTCCGAACTGTCCACCGCACCGCCGCCGCCGCCCACCGACCTGGCGGCGCCGGCCGCCGCGGTGCTTGGCATCGTCACGCAGGTGAACGATCCGCTGGCCCAGGGTCGCGTTCGCGCCAGTCTGCCCGCGTACGGAGCCATGGAAACGGAATGGATGCAGGTGCTCAGCCTGGGCGCGGGGCGCAGCAAAGGTTTGATGATTTTGCCTGACGTGGGCGATCGTGTCCTGGTGCTGCTGCCAAGCGGCGACCCCGGCGACGGCGTCATCCTGGGCGGACTGTACGGCCCGGAGGCGATGCCGGACAGCGGCGTAGAAGGCGGCGCCACGCAGCGCCACACCTGGTTGACGGCCGGCGGTCACCGGATACGCCTGGACGATGCCGGTCAGACCATTCGCGTGGAGGACAGCCGCGGCAGCTACGTGGAACTGTCTCCCCAAAAAGTGCTCGTCCACGCGACCACGCGCCTGGAGTTGGAAGCGCCTGGCCAGGCCGTGGTGATTCGCGGGGCCACGATTGATTTCGAACGCGCGTAACAATACGCGTGGCATAGGAGCGAGTTACGCTCATGAAGGTTCTGACCGAGGACGCCCTGCTGGTATGCCGTCATGAACTAGGCACGGTTGCCATCGAAGCAACGCAAACCCTGGTGACGATTGCCGGTCGCCGCGTGCTGGTCGAGACCAATCCGGAGGACCGGCCCATTCGGCTGTGCCCCAATATCGGCGTTGCGATCAAACCTTGCACGCGCACCCTCAAGGTGAAGACAGGTTATTCGGATTTTGTGCGCATCGAGGGCCGCCGGCTCTGCCTGGACACGGTGACTGGCCTCACCGACGGAACACCGCCAGGGGTTGTAGATTATCTGGTGCGCAAACCTGGCCAGGATTTGGTTGAGGAGGCGGCATGACTACCGACCGCGAACGTGGCTGGTTGTTTCTGCACCCCGATTATGACGCCGCGCCGGAATTTGCCGGGCTGCGCCTCTCTGCGCGCGGAGGCATCGCCCTGGTCGAGGGGGCGGCCGCCGTGCGTCAGGCCATCCTGCTGCTGCTGTCAACCATGCCCGGCGAGCGGGTGATGCGGCCAGATTACGGTTGCGAACTGCACCGACTTCTGTTCGCAACCAACGATGACACCACGGCCGGCCTGGCGATCTTCTACGTCCGTCGCGCGCTAGAGCGCTGGGAGCCGCGCGTCGACATTGTGCGGTTGGACGCCAACCGCCAGGCTGAGCGTCCGGAGCTGCTGGACATTGTTCTGGAATACCGGCTGCGCGCAACGCGGCAGACCGACCGGCTGGCTTTTACCGTCAACCTGGAAGCTGAGGAGGTGTGATGCCACTGCCTGCACCCAACCTGGATGACCGCACGTTTGGGCAGTTGATGGAGGAGGCTCGCCTCCAGATTCAACGCAGCAGCCCCGCGTGGACCGACCTATCGCCTGGGGATCCTGGCATCGTCCTGCTCGAGCTGTTCGCGTTTTTGACCGAGACCATGCTTTATCGGCTGAATCGCCTGCCGGATAAAGCCTATGTAGAATTCCTCAATCTATTGGGTGTGCGTCTCTATCCGCCGGCGGCGGCCAGCGTCACGCTGCGCTTCAGTCGGCGCGGCGACAATGAGAGTGCGCTGGATATTCCGCGCAGCGCACGCGTGACCACGAATCGGACTGACGCCGCTGGGGAAGCGCCGGTGTTCACCACCGCGCATTCGGTTACGTTGGCGCCAGGCGAGAGCAGCGTCGACGCGCCAGCTTACCAGTGCGACCTGGTGGAAGGTGAGCTGGCTGGGGTTGGTACGGGATTGCCAGGGCTCGTCGTCACCGCGCGGCGTCCTCCGATCGTGGCGCCGACAGGGGATGACCTGGACCTGGTCGTCGGCGTGGAAACGGCGCGTGAGGAACTTGAAGAACGCGCGCCCGCGGTGCAATATGGCGACAAAGCCTATCGCGTGTGGCGCAGCGTGGACAGCTTCACCAACCTGGGCAGCGATCGTTACGCATACCGGGTTGACCGGCTCAGCGGGCAAATCCTCTTTGCGCCTGCAGCCCGCATCGCGCTGCCTGGCGGCGGCCTGGCAGACACACCGGCCGCCTTGGCTGAGATTCCGCCGGCCGGTCGCGAGATTCGCCTGTGGTATCGCCGCGGCGGGGGGGCCGGCGGTAACGTCGCCGCGGGAACCCTGACCGTGCTCAAAGACACGCTGCCGGGGATCGAAGTGACGAACCCGGAACCGGCCACGGGCGGCCAGGCCGCAGAAACGCTGGAGAACGCGCTGGTGCGCGGTCCGCTTGAACTGCACTCCCTGGAACGCGCGATTACGGCCCGTGATTTTGAAAATGTCGCGCTGTACAGCTCGCGCGCCGTCGCACGCGCGCGCGCCGTGACACGCGCCGACTTGTGGATGCACGCACGTCCCGGCACCGTTGAAGTCCTGTTGGTGCCTTTCTTGCCCGAAACTCAGCGCGTGGCCGGCCAGGTGACAGCCGCGGCGCTGCTGGCGCAGCAAACCGAAGCGGTGCGCACGCAAATCGAGCGCGACTTGAACAGCCGCCGACCTTTGGGAACGGCCTGTGTTGTCACCTGGACGCGCTATAAGCCGGTGAGCGTGGCAGCCCGCATCGTCGTGCGCCGCCAGGAAGATCGCGCGCGTGTCAAACAGCGTGTGTTGGAACGCCTGCATGGCACGATCAACCCGCTGCCGACGGAGTACAGCCCTGGCGGCTGGCGCTTTGGGCAGGCGCTGCGCGTCTCGCACGTCTACGATGTCGCCTTGGCCGAACCGGGGGTGCTCTGGGTTGACCGGGTGCAGCTTCGGGTAGATGATGTGCCGCAAAAAAACGCGACCGCCGTGACCGCGGATTATTTCCAAGCGGGCGCCTGGTACGCCGCGGGCGGGCCTGCCCTCTACCGTTCGCTCAACCAGGGCGATGGTTGGGAGCCGGTGGCCCATTTCGAGGGAGAGCGGCTGCAAGTCATCCGCGCGCATCCTGAGCGGGCCGGCGTGCTGGCGGCCATTACCACTGCGGCGGCTGGCCGCGCCACCATCTATTTCTCGGCGGACTGCGGCGAGTCTTGGGAGCCGTCGCCAACCAACACCGCGTTCGAAATCAACGACGCCGCCTGGACGTTGCGCGACGGGACGCCCGTCCTTCTGTTGGCCACCGATGTGGGGCTGTACGAACTGCCTTATCAGCCCGGCGCCAGTCCGGTGCAGGTCTTGGTGGATCCGCAGACCCAAAACCTCGGTTTTTATGCGGTGGTTGCCTCGCGCGATGTGCGCGGCCAGGTGTCTGTGGCGGTTGCCGCGCAAGGCACGCGTGGTGTTTTTCTCTCTAGCAGCGCTGGGCAGCGCAACACCTTTCGTTTGATTGGCCTGCGGGGAGAGGATATTCGAGTATTGACCGTGCAGTACGATGGCCCGCGCGCCTTCCTGTGGGCCGGCGCGGCCGCGGCTGGTCCCGACGATCCAGGAAAAGGGTGTTTTCGCTGGGAACTGCTTGGCGCGCAGGATCCGCCGGACGGCTGGCGGCCGCTCAGCGCCGGCTGGAGCGGCGGCAGCTGTCGCGCCCTGACTTTTCTGGGCGCCCGCGCCTTGGCCGCCTCGTTTCGCAGCGGCGTCCTGCGCTTGAACACGGGCGATCGTGACCCGCGCTGGGAGACGCCGGACGTGCGCTGTGGGCTGCCGCTGCGCGACCCGGGCCGCTTCTCTCCCGTGGACGCGGTGGCGGCAGGCGCCAACGCCGCGTGGGCAATGGCGGGCGCCAGCGATGGACTATTCCGCAGCGCGGACGGCGGCCTGACGTATGAACGCGCGGCGCAGACCGAATTTGCCGACCAAGATCGGGTGACACTGCCGCCGACCTGGCTTTTCTGTTCAGGCGAGCATCAGATTGAGGTGGTGAGCGAAGATGAAGCGGAACGAGCTTGAAGGTCTGCTGCCTGACACCTTCAGGCGCACGGCCCGGCCCGGCAGCGTGTTGGCTGCGCTCTTGGACGTCATGGAAGCGCAGCACGCGCCGTCTGAAGAGGCGCTGGCGAGCCTGGACAGCTTCTTCGATCCCTACCGCGCGCCAGACGATTTTGTGCCGTACCTGGCGCAGTGGGTTGATCTGCTGCGTTTCGTGGACGAGGCGCCGGGCGGAGCAGACGCGGACCTGCGCACGTTTGCCGGCGGCATGGGACGCCTGCGTGAGCTGATCGCGGCCGCGGCCTACCTTTCACGCTGGCGCGGCACCAGCCACGGGCTGGTTCTCTTCCTGGAGACGGCTACCGGCGCGACCGGCTTTGGCATCGAGGAGGATGTGCCTGGCAGCGACGGTCGCCCGCAGCCCTTTCATGTGCGCGTCGTCGCGCCGGCGGCCGCGCAAGCCCAGGAGATGTTGATTCGACAGATCGTTCAAATGGAAAAACCCGCGTACGTCACCTTCGAGCTGGTTTTTCGCGCCCAGTAGCACGAAAGGATCCTATGCCAAGCCCATTTTCCATCACCGCGGCCACGAACAGCGTCCGCCTGGATGACCGGCGTCAGGGCGCCGCGACCTTCACCGTCTTCAACGCCAGCGGCCGTGCGTTGCAGGGCCGGATTCAGATTGCGCCGCTGGGTCAGGCTGCTGCATCCTGGTTCCAAGCCGACGGCGCCCCCAATCGCGCCTTTGCGATTGGCGGCACAGAGCAGATTGTGGTCTCGGTGGCGGTCCCAGCCGCGGCGCCGCCCGGTTCCTACTCCTTCCGGCTGGATATGGTGGGCGTGGATAACCCAGACGAAGATTACACGGCCGGCCCGGTGGTGACGTTCGAGGCGGTTGCCGCGGCGCCGAAAAAACCGTTTCCCTGGTGGATTGCAGCCGTGGCCGCGGTCGTTGTTATCGCGGCGCTGGCGTTCATCCTCACCCGTCCGCGTGCTGTGGCCGTGCCCGCGTTGCGCGGCCAAAACGTGGGTGACGCACGCGCGGCGCTCAACGCCGCCGGCCTGAAGTTGGGAGACATCAGCGAGGGCGCCAGCGACGGCCTCGCCGCGGGGCTGGTCGTCGCTTCGACGCCCGCGGCGGGCGCGCCCGTCGCACGCGGCGCGACCGTGGCGTTGGTGGTGGCGGCCCAACCGACGCCAACCGCGACGCCGCTGCCCCAGCCAACGCCCTTTGGCGGCGGCGCCGGGCGCATCGCGTTTGTCAGCAATCGGGACGGCAACCTCGAAATCTACATCATGAACGCTGATGGCTCCGGGGAGACGAACCTGACGCGCAATCCCGACCCGGACTTTGCGCCGAGTTGGTCGCCGGACGGCGCGCAGTTGGCCTTCGTCTCGGTTCCGTCAGGCGGACAGGATGCCCGCCTGGTTGTGGCGCAGGCAGATGGCTCGAACCCGCGGCTTGTCAGCGGCAGCCTGGGGTACAACCTGGCTTTCCTGACCGGCGCCGGCGCAACGATCACCACGCCGCCCAGCAACTTCCCGCGGCCGGCCTGGTCGCCTGACGGCAAGCAGCTCGTCTTTGTCGCAACGAACGGCCAGCTGGCAACCGCGCGCGCGGACGGGTCGGGCGCGACGATGCTTGCCGCGGCCGGCGGATCGCCGCCGAGCGTGATCTATTCCTACCCGACGTGGTCGCCCGACGGCCGGCGGATCGCCTTTGCCCAGCTCGACACCGCGAGCGGGCGGCAAGATTTGGTCGTGATCAACGCGGATGGCAGCGGCCTGCAGCCGTTGGTGGTCAACGGAGCCTACAACCGCGATCCAGTGTGGTCGCCCGATGGCAAGCGCATTGCCTTCGCCTCCAACGTGGATGCCAGCTATAGTGAAATTTACGTGATCAATGCGGACGGCTCGAACCAGCAGCGGCTGACCACCAACAGCAGCGACGACACGCAGCCGACGTGGTCGCCGGACGGCGCGTTCCTGGCCTACGTGTCCTCCCAAAACGCCAGCGCGGATCTCAGCGTCATGGCTGCAGACGGCTCCGGCCAGATCATTTTGACAGAAAACGCGGCCGAGGATATTGATCCGGCCTGGTCGCCCGACGGGACGCGCCTGGCGTACGCGGCGAACCGTAACGCAAACCCATACCAGGTGTATACCATGCGCCGGGATGGTGGGGAGAAACGACTATTGACCGAAAGCGTCGCGGGTGACAGCGCCATGCCGGCCTGGCAGCCCTAAGGAGGAAATCGTATGTCCAGTCCCTTTGCAGTCACAGCGGCCACCAACAGCGTCCTGTTGGATGGCAACCGAAAAGGTGAGACGGCGTTCACCGTGTCAAACGCCAGCGGCAGGGCTTTGCGTGGGCGGGCCATCATCGTACCGGTGGCGCCGGCGCAGATGGGCTGGTTCACCGTGGTGGGCCAGGTCGAACGCGCCTTTGCCATTGCCGGCGTCGAGCAGTATGCGGTGCAGGTCGCGGCGCCGGCCGCGGTCGCGCCGGGGAGCTATGCTTTCCATCTTGACATGGTGGGCGAAGTGCCGGACGAGGAGTATACCACGGGGCCAACCGTCACCTTCACGGTGATCGCGCCGCCGCCGCCCAAGAAGTTCCCCTGGTGGATCGCGGCGGTGATCGCGGCCGTGGTAATCGTTGCGATCGTTGGTTTCGTGATGGCGCGCAGTAACCAGGCCAATCAGGCCGCCAGCGCCACCGCGACTGTGGCCGCGTCCATGACGCGCACGGCGATGGAGGCCACGGCCACTGCGCAAGCGCAGGCCACGGCCGTGGCGCAGGCGCAGGCCGCCGCGGCCCAGGCGACGGCTAACGCGCAGGCGACAGCCAGCGCGCAAGCGACCGCGACCGCGGTGGTGCAGGCGACCGAGACGGCCGTCGCCAATGCGATGGGTAAATACGTGGGCGTGTGGGATGCGCAGGAATCGGACGCAGTTTATCTGACGAAGCTCCAGATCACCCGCGAGGGGGCTAATCTCAAGCTGAGCACCACGGGGAAGGCCTTCGTTGTCTCGAACAACGGCGCCATGGCCAGTCAGCCCTGCGCCGCGGTTCCAGGAGGATCTGAATGTACGTGGGGCGCAGGCACGGTGGCCTACCAGGGCGACCCGGTCGTCTTCGAATTCGAAACCCAGCCCGGCCTGAAGCACCGCGTCACGCTGTCGGTGACGCCTGACGGCGCCACACTGACGGCCTTGTACCAGACGTTCTTGAACAACGCGTTGAAGGGCACCCTGACGACCGCCTTCAAGCGTCATCGCGGCCGGTTCGATCCTATCCTGGTCAATCCGATCCTGCTAGACCCCAGCCGGATTCAGCCGCGCGTCTTTTTTACCCCGGCGCCATGATCCGATCACGCGCTGAATGGGGGGACAGAATCTGTGAATCCAAAAGTGGTGATCGTTCTGCTCGTGCTCGTGGTAGTGCTGTTTGCCCTGGCCGTGGGGGTTGGAGCGACGCGGCCCGCTGAAGCAGTCGGCGGCGGGCCAGACTGGCTGCAGAGTCTGGGCGCGCGCTTGGGCGCGCGCCAGGCGCTGCGCGACGAGGACATCAGCGGCGCGATTGGCGCGTGCCCTGAGCGCCTGCACGCGTCGTTTGTGCTGCCCGCTGGGCTGTCGTGTACCTGGTTCTTCAAGGACTCGTCTGCGCCCGTGCGCACGTTGTCATTGGAATTGGCCGCTGGCGACGCGCGCGCGGTGTTCGATCCCTATGGCGAAGGGGAAATGACGCTCAAGCAGGACCTGGCTGGCGACCGGCGCACGCTGCGTGTGCCAGTGACCAAAGCCGGGGGACAGTTGGGGCTTGTCTGTTTGGCGGGCAGCTGCCAGTTTGTGGTGAAGTAGACCGGGCAAGGCCGGTTGGTGGGCTACGCGCGATCGACGCGCAGCGCGCGGATCACGGCGATCAGTGAACCGATCAACATGGTAATGGCCCAGATCAGGGCCAGAATGCCAACAATGATCGCCGCAAGGGCGTCGGTGATGCTGACCAGGATGATGGGCACGAGGGCGTGCAGAAAACCAACGATGAGCGACGCGAGCAGGGAGGTGAGGATGAGCAGCACCAGTCCTCTGTTCTGCAGAAACCGCTGCTGCGCAAGGAGCAGGCAGACCACCGCGCCCATCTTCAGGGCCAACGCCAGCCCAAGAACCGCGTTGGCGCCGGGCCGATTGAAGAATCCATACACCGCCAGGTAAGCCAGGGTGCCAAAAGGCGTTGCCAGGAACAAGGCCACCATCAGCAGCAGCAGGGCCAGGGCCGCGAAGATGGCTGCAATCGTGAGGATTAGTACGATGATGGACACAATCAGGGTGGCGAGGCCTTGGATACGGGCATGCACCCGCTGTGAGACCAGCAGGCTGATCCCCATGAGTCCCACCGTAAATACCAAGAGACCATCAACGAATCCAAGATAGCGAATGCCCAGCCCTGGCGGCTTGGGCCGGGAGAGAATGTCCTGAATTTCGCTGGGATCGAGCTGCTGGAAGGCCTCGCGCAGGTCTTTGTCGCCTGCGACCAGAGAGGCCAGCGATGCGGCACTGCCGACCGGCGCGCGCAAGAGTTCAACGCCGCCTACTTCGAGCAGCAGCGCCAGCGCGAAGACGACCAGGGCGGCGACGAAAAAGGGTTTGCGCAGGGTGTCCATACGACCTCCTTGCGAGATTCATGCGGTGATCGAGATTGCTCTGCCTGGCGGCCGCTGAGACCGCAGTCTGCCAGCGGCGGCGGCCACCTTCAGCTGACTGCGGCGACCGACTGCGCTGGCGTCGGGGCGGCTTCGCCTGCTGAACGCAGCCAGCCTATGATCTCGCTGCGCGGCACGCTGACTTGCTGACTGCCGGTCAAATCGCGCACGGTGATGCTGCCCGCGGCCAGTTCATCGTCGCCCAGGATCAACGCGAAACGGGCCTGCGCGCGATCCGCCTGTTTCAACTGGGCTTTGAGGCTGTCGCGATAGGGCAGCAGCGCGCCGATGCCGGCCTGGCGCAGCATCTGCAACAGACGAATGGCTTCCAATTTCGCGGCCGCGCCCCGGTAGGCCAACATGACTAACGGCGCGGGAAGAGCCGGTACGCTCACGCCTTGGGCTTTCATCGCCAGGATGATGCGCTCGATGCCGGAGCCAAAGCCGACGCCTGGCACAGCCGGGCCGCCCAGTTCCTCGATCAACCCATCGTAACGACCGCCGCCGCAAACAGCCGCCTGCGCGCCAATGCCTTGCGCCCAGACCTCGAACACCGTTTTGACATAGTAATCCAGGCCGCGCACCAAGCGCGGATTGATGGAATACGGCCGCCCCAACAGATCAAGATACTGGCGCAAGGCAGCAAAGTGATCGCGGCAGCTGGCGCACAGATAATCATGAATGACCGGCGCCCGTGCCAGCCGCAGTTCCATGTCTGGGTCTTTGGAATCGAGCAGGCGCAGCGGATTGCGCGCCAGGCGTATACGATCCGTTTCGCCTAATTCCGCCGCCATTGGGGTGAAGTAGTCGCGCAGCGCTTGCACGAAGTTGGGCCGGCAGATGCGACAGCCGGTGCTGTTGATCATGAAAGAAAGGCCTTGGAAGCCCAGGGCATCGTACAAATCCCAGGCGATGCTCATCACCTCCACGTCAATGGCCGGATCTTCCTCGCCCAGCGCTTCGACGTTGAACTGGTGGTGGATGCGATAGCGTCCGGCCTGCGGCTTCTCCTGACGAAAGATAGGACCGACCGCGTAGAGACGCAGCGGCGCGGGCTGTGTGTGCATCCCATGTTCAACGTAGGCGCGCATGATGCCCGCGGTAAACTCCGGGCGCAAGGTCAGCTCCTCGCCGCCTTTGTCTTGAAATGAATACATCTCTTTTTGTACCAGTAGGTCCGAGCCTTCACCCACACCTCGCGTGAAAAGCGCCGTGGATTCAAAGATCGGAACATCAATCGGTGCAAAGCCGTAAAGCGCGGTGATGCGCTGAATGTTTTGTTCAAGGCAGCGCCAGAAGGGCCATTCTTCAGGCAAAATATCCTTGGTGCCAGTAGGCGCCGTGTAGGGCATGGAGATCCTCGCAAGGGTCAGATTGAACACGCAACGGACTTTATTCTACCATTCTGATGCGGGGATGTCTAACTGTCGCTTGACGCGGCAGGAACCTCGAGAACCCGCGGGATTGATTGACGCCCATTTGAATCAGCCTTATAATGTACGTCAATGAGACCTTCACGACACGAACCTTTGGAGAATTCTATGTCACCGCAAAGATCGCGACCGCCAGGGCGGCGGAGCACGGAGAGGGGGAAGGGCATGGCAAACGGACTTAATTTGCTCGTCGCTGGCATTGTTGGATTCATTGTGGGCCTGGGGCTAGAATGGCTGCTGGAGATTTGGTATTTCCGGCGCTGGCGCCAGACGGTGCGTGATGAACGGATAGAGGAGCTGCAGACGGCCGTGAGGGCCAAGGAAAGCCGTATCAGTGACTTGGATGGCCGTTTGGAACGCGCACAGGTGCGCATGAACGCGCTCCAAGGCGAAGTGGCTCAGCGCACCCAGGAAGTAGAACGAATGCAGGCCGAGCGTTTGGCGCGGCTGGCGGCCGTCGTCCACGATGCGGAGGCGCCGGAGGCGGTTGAACTCGAAACGCCCCCCGCGCAGGAGCCAACGCCCGAGATGCTCGCCCGTGAACCGCCAGCCTTCGACGCGCCGACGCCTGACCTCCCGGCCATCGAGTTGGGCGCGGTCGAACTGCCGACGTTGGAAGCGCCTGCGGTCGAATTGCCTGCCATCGAGTTGGGCGCGGTCGAACTGCCGACGCTGGAAACGCCCGCGGTCGAAGCGCCTGCGGTTGAGATGGGCGCAGTCGAACTGCCGACGCTGGAAGCGCCTGCGGTCGAAATGCCTGCGGTTGAACTGGGCGCGGTCGAACTGCCGACGCTGGAAGCGCCAACGGTCGAATTGCCTGCCGTTGAGATGGGCGCGGTCGAACTGCCTACGCTGAAAGCGCCTGCGGTCGAAATGCCAACCATCGAAGCGCATGCGGTCGAACTGCCTGCCGTTGACCTGGGCGCGGTCGAACTGCCGACGTTGGAAGCGCCTGCGGTCGAATTGCCTGCGGTTGAACTGGGCGCGGTCGAACTGCCGACGCTGGAAGCGCCAACGGTCGAATTGCCTGCCGTTGAGATGGGCGCGGTCGAACTGCCGACGTTGGAAGCGCCAACGGTCGAATTGCCTGCGGTTGAGCTGGGCGCGGTTGGCCTGCCGACGCTGGAAGCGCCTGCGATCGAACTGCCGGCCATCGAGTTGGGCGCGGTTGGCCTACCGACGTTGGAAGCGCCGACGGTCGAAATGCCTACGCTGGAAGAGCCTGCGATCGAACTGCCGACCATCGAAGCGCCTGCGGTCAAATTGCCTGCCGTTGAGCTGGGGGCGGTCGAAATGCCGACGCTGGAAACGCCCGCGGTCGAACTGCCGACCATCGAAGCGTCCGCGGTCGAACTGCCTACGCTGGAAACGCCCGCGGTCGAACTGCCGACGCTGGAAGCGCCAACGGTCGAATTGCCTGCCGTTGAGATGGGCGCGGTCGGCCTGCCGACGCTGGAAGCGTCAACGGTCGAAATGCCTGCGGTTGAGCTGGGCGCGGTCGAAATGCCGACCATCGAAGCGCCAACGGTCGAACTGCCTGCGGTTGAGCCGCGCGCGGTCGAGCTGCCTGCCATCGAGTTGGGCGGAGTTGAAATGCCTGCGGTTGAGCTGGGCGCGGTTGGCCTGCCGACGCTGGAAGCGCCAACGGTCGAACTGCCTGCCGTTGACCTGGACGCGGTCGAGCTGCCTGCCATCGAGTTGGGCGGAGTTGAAATGCCTGCGGTTGAGCTGGGCGCGGTCGAACTGCCGACGCTGGAAGCGCCAACGGTCGAACTGCCTGCCGTTGAACTGGGCGCGGTCGAACTGTCTGCCATCGAGTTGGGCGGAGTTGAAATGCCGACGTTGCAAGCGCCAGCGGTCGAAGCGCTTGCGGTTGAGTTTGGGGCCGTTGAGCTGCCGACGCTGCAAGCGCCCGCGGTTGAATTACCCGCAATCGAGTTGGGCGGAGTTGAAATGCCTGCGGTTGAGCTGGGCGCGGTTGGCCTGCCGACGCTGGAAGCGCCTGCGATCGAAATGCCTGCGGTTGAGCTGAGCGCGTTTGGCCTGCCGACGCTGAAAGCGCCTGCGGTCGAAATGCCTGCGGTTGAGTTTGGGGCCGTTGAGCTGCCGACGCTGGAAGCGCCAACGGTCGAACTGCCTGCAATCGAGTTGGGCGCGGTCGAACTGCCGACGTTGGAAGCGCCAACGGTCGAATTGCCTGCCGTTGAACTGGGCGCGGTCGAACTGTCTGCCATCGAGTTGGGCGCGGTCGAACTGCCGACGCTGGAAGCGCCGACGGTCGAGTTACCTAGGGTTGAACTGGGCGCGGTTGAACTGCCGACGCTGGAAGCTCCCGTGGTCGAATTGCCTGCGATTGACCTCGGCGCGGTGAAGATAGCGGGGCGAGGGCTGCCAGGAGCCACAACCGGGAATGATCCCTTGATCGAGATTGATGGCATCGGCCCTGCCTACGACCAGCGCCTGCGCGCCGCGGGCGTGACCACCTTTGCCGGCCTGGCCGCCATGACCGTGGACGAGCTGGCCGCCATCATCCAAGCGCCCGCCTGGCGTAAGACGGACTATGCAGATTGGATCGCGCAGGCGCGGGCTGCCGCAGAACACGGGGTGGAAGCGCTGGCGCAGCAGCCAGCCATGCGATCATTGCAGCCCGATAACCTGACGCTGCTGGCGGAGGTGGGCGAGAAGACCGCTGATGCGCTGCGCGCAGCCGGCTTCTACAGCTTTGCCAGCCTGGCGGCAGCCTCGCCCCAGGAACTGGCCGCGATTGTCGAAAGCGCCGGGTTGCCCGGCGGCGATTATGCGGCCTGGATTCAAGAGGCCGCCGAACGCACGACAGGCAGCGGTCGCCGTCGCAGCGTCAAACCGCTGTAGTCCTCCGGGGAGGGTAGCTCATGCAACCTCAACGCCCACCATTTTGGGAATGGCCGCTGGATCGCCTCAATGTGCTGCTCATCACAGGCGCTCTGCTGACGCTTTTGTTGTTGAGCGTGGTCAATTATGTCATTCAGCGCCGCGCGGCTGGCTTCGCCCTGGCAACACCAGCACCTGAGGTGGTGAACACCGTTTCTCCGGCCGCACAGACTGCGCAGCCCCAGACAACGGCGGAAGTTCCTGCGCTGCTCGCGCCCGCTGCGCCGGCTGAGACGACGCCGCTGAGCATTGTCAAACCACGCCATGGGTCGCAAATGGCAGCGCCCCTGGCTCGCATCGAAGGGACCGCGCCGCCGGGCGCCCTCGTGGTGGTTTTTGATAACAATCGCCGGCTGGGAGACATCGTGGCGGACGCGCAGGGTAAGTGGACGCTTGATCTGCGCGCGCCGCTGACCGAAGGCGACCATCTGCTGCGCGTTCAGGCGACAGATGCCCAACGCCAGCCCCTGGGACGCTCAGCGCCCGCCCTGGTCACGATCCTGGCGCCGCAGCCGCCCACGATTATGGCGCCCATGGCTGGCGCGCGGCTGACCGCGGGCGCAGCCCTGACGATCAGCGGGTCAGCCATGCCCGACAGCTCGATTCGGGTCTTGGTGGATCAACAGGTGGTTGGTGAAACATCCTCGAATGGCAGAGGAACGTGGCAGCTTGCCTTGCCCAAGCCGCTCAGCCGCGGTCAACACCGCTTGCGGGCGGACCTGATCAGCCCCAATGGCAACCTCTTGATCAGCAGCGCGGAGGTGAGCGTCACGGTCTCTCCGTAGACGTCGCGTACTCCCTTTGGGCTAAAGCGCCAGGACGCCAAACACTGTGGCTTCCTGGCGCTTTTTTGAACTTCGTCGAGCGTGCGAATGAAGGTGGATTTGCCAGACCCTGATGGGCCAAAGCGGGGTCGCTTGCAAACCGCCGCGCACGTTTTCGGCCAGGTAGGCCGCGCTGAAAATGGTCACGCCGGCCATGGCTTGAGTCACCAGCTCAATCGTCACCCCTTCGGGCAAGAAGGGCGGCAGCATCAGACGCCCCCGAGATGACTCGCATCAGGTGCGGATCGCGGACAGACTGACACGAAATGTCTTGGAAGGAATCTGCGGCGCGTCTACAATTTTGGCGGCCAAGGGCTGCGGCGAGTAAATGGCGCACAACGTGTTGGAAACATGATACAGATGAGCGCGTTTGTCCGGCGGGCAGCCGTCGAGGATGCCGGCCAAAATATGCCACTGGATGGAGTATCGCGTATGGCCGTAATCGTGCCAGACGATCATGGAATCTGGGCCGCGCAGCATTTGAAACGCATTCTGAGTATCAATGCGCACACTGTCATGGGTGTGATCGCCGTCCACGAAGATCAGGTCGAATTTCTCGGACAGGGTGGAGTAGTCGAAGGTGCGCGAATCATGGCCAATGTGGGTGATGTTGGCATATTTCTTCGAGTAGAAGCCGTGCGCAGCAATCAACTCCTGGTTGTAGCCGCTTTGGCGCATTTCGTCTGGCGACAGGCTGATGGAGACGCATGCGGCCGCCAGCGGCGCCACGTTGGCAACGCTTTCGCCGCGCCAGGTGCCAATTTCCAGGTAACGACATTGGGGAAAGCGCCGCGCCAGCGCCCTGAGTAGGGCCAAGTCGGTCACCAGCGAGGTGCCCTCCAGGAAGCTGACCGGCTCCACCGTCTCGTCGAAGCCCGGCAGCAGATCGAGCAGATCTACCGTGGGCAGGCCATCGTTCAGCCCGTAATGTTGATTGACGTAGGCGCGTTCCTCGGCGCGGTAGTCAATCAGGTTGCCCAGGCGCCGTGGGTCACGCGCGAGGAGCTTGAGCACTTTCCACAGGGTTTTCAACTGGGCCGTGCGCGAAACCGGTTGGGTAACGGTGAGCGCGTTTTGCATGAGATCACCTCAAATTTCGAGCTGCAGATGGAGAAGCTGCCGTCAGGAAGCGTCGGCATCGAATTTGTAGCCGAGGCCGCGCACGGTGAGCAGATAGGTGGGATTGTTCGGGTCGGTTTCTAGTTTGTTGCGCAGACGACGCATGTAGACCGCAATCTGGTTGGCATAACCATCGTAGCCGTAGCCCCAGACGTTGTCGAGCACCTGATCGTGGCTCAGGATGCGGCCGGCGTTGCGCACCAGGTAGTGCAGAAGGCGGAACTCAATAGGAGTCAACTCGGCGACCTTGCCGCTGGGCATGAACACCTTGTTGCCCACGGGGTCGAGTCGGAAATTGCCCACCGTCAAGAAACCGGCATCGCTGTCGCTGAAGCCGAAAGCCTCCGCCCGGCGCAGCACCGCGCGCACGCGCGCCAGCAGCTCCGTCGGATCAAACGGCTTCGAGAGGTAGTCGTCAGCGCCGACATCAAGCCCAACGACGCGGTCGGCGGTTTCGCCCTTAGCTGACAGGATCAGAATGGGCACCTGCATCGTCCGCCGAATCCGCCGACAGACTTCAAGCCCATCCATGTGCGGCATCATGACATCCAGAATGACCAGGTCCGGCGCTTCGCGTTCGACGATGTCCAGGGCATCGGCCCCATTCGACGCGGTGAGCACGGTGTAGCCTTCTTCGCGCAGCAAGAATGAAATCATCTTGACGCTGGGCGGATCATCGTCAACCACCAGAATGCGCATGGAATCCTCCGGGCATGAGACTATCGGATCACGATCCGCGGAGCATTATAGCCGAGAATCACGGTTCCATCAAGCAGGACAGAGCAGCAGCCCGGCGGAGGCAGACGCAGGCCTTCACGCGCGGAACACCCAAACCACAGCCATGATCAGGATACCCCAGGCAATGGCGTCGGCCAACGGCACTGCGGTTTTTCTTGATTTCACGTCAGCCTCGAGCTTGTGTTTTTGCAGGGCCGCAATCACCTGCCGATCGGCCCACAAGCGAAGCTGCTGGCGAGCGAGTTGAATGAGCAACAGAGCGACGACAATGGTCAAAATCGAGGTCGCTGACATACGACTACCTCCTGTGAATCCACGGTAACCGGCCAGGCGCATCATGCGTTACAAGAAAAAGATACGTTGAGCGCCGGTTTTTTAGTGTAAACAAGACACTAACGTGAATGAGAGAAAAAACCAGCATCGCTGGTCAAACTTTGTGTCTTTATGACACTAATTATAATGCAAGCGTAGGAATCTGTCAAACCGACGGCGGCACGATCAGGATTCCTATGTGGATGGAGTGAAGGCGGCGGGCGTCAGGGGAAACGGCGGCGCGCTTGTTCCATCTCGATCGCTTGCGCGCTGAAGCGGAATAGGCGCGCGGGGCGTCCTGGGCCTTCGCTCGTGTCGCCGGTTTCTTCCAGCACCTCAGCCGCCAGAATCTTGCGACGAAAGTTGCGCTTGTCCAACGCTTCGCCCAGGATGATTTCGTAGGCTGCCTGCAGTTCACTGAGGGTAAAGGCTTTGGGCAGCAGCATGAAGCCCAAAGCCGTATATTCCAGTTTCCAGCGTAAACGGCGCAGGGCATACTCGAGGATCTTGGCGTGATCGAAAGCGAGCTGTGGCAGGTTGTAGATAGACCACCAATTGGCGTCGGCGGCATCGCCGCTGTTGCGCAGCGGGCTGTGCGCAGCCTGTTCTGCGCTCAGGAGAGCGAAATAGGCTACGGTGATGACGCGGGTGCGCGGATCACGTGCGGGATCGCCGAAAGTGTACAGCTGCTCCAGGTACACATCGTGGACATTGGTCTCTTCGGCCAACTCGCGCAAAGCGGCCTCTTCCAGCGGTTCGTCGAAGCCAACGAACCCGCCAGGAATCGCCCAATGACCCTCGAACGGCCAGTTTTTGCGTTTGATGAGGAGCACTTTGAGGTCGTTATCAACAAATCGAAATAGAATGACATCTATCGTCACAGAAACCTGGCGGTATTGGCGGACGTCATACGGCTCCGCGGGAGCACCCGGCATGGTTATAGTTGCGTCTTGGCTCATGGATTACTCGTGCATCAATTCGTTCAGGCTTTGAGATTAAATCATGTCAAGTTGGATAGACTATTTGCGTTTGCGCCCCATGAGGCGCGTTGCCGACTCGGCGTTTGTCGGTTATAATCTGGCACACATCATCAGCAGGCTCAGTCAGGGAGTTGCCATGCTCTTTTCGCGTCAAGAGATGATTCGCCGTGTGCGTGTACTGCAGTCGGCTAAACTGATCTTCAATCTACTCATTGCCGTTCTGCTGCTCTGGCAGCAGTGGGGATGGCTGCTCATCCTTATCCTGGCCGCAGACGCCGCGTTCCTCTGGTTGTATTATCCGCGTCTCAGCCAACGGCAGCCGGCCGCTGCCGTTCTGATCACTCTGGCTTTGACAGCCCTGGTCGTCTTGGCCGCCGCCTACGAACGCCCGGTCTTTGCCCCCGTCCTCCTGGCGTTTTTTCTGCCCCTGCCAGTGGTGGCTGCGGTAGCGCTTGGTTCAGGGGTGGGAGTGCTGGGGGCTGCCAGTTTGGCGACGCTTGGCGCCCTGTCCACGGCGCTCTTGGCTTGGCGTCTGGCGCCAGAAGGCGTCGTCGTCCTGTTGCCCTGGGTCGCGCTGACCGTTGGCGCCATCTGGCTGCAGGCGCTGGCCCTGCGCCAGTTCGTGCAAGAAGAACGACGGCAGCGCACGCCGCTGGATGTGGCGGCTGCCATCGCGAATGGCTTGACGGTGGTGACAGTCAACGATGGTATTTTTGATGCATCCGTTGATTCCTTAACTGGTTTGCTGCGGCGTCAGGCCGATAACACCAGCGCGCGCTGGTTGGTCCTCGACCTGGCGACTTCGACGCCTGTCACCGGGGCTGAAATCGAGCGACTCACGCAGGCCGCGCGCAGCGTAGCCAACTGCAAGGTGGTGCTGGCGCGGGTGCCGGCTGAGGCCACGCTGCAGCCAGGCGGGCCGCCAGCGCTCCTCAAACGGTTGGACCATTACGCCACCGTGGCGCAGGCCGTGGAAGTCGGTTTGCGCCACCTGGGCTGGGTGCATCCGGCCACCACGCCGGAAGCCCGCGAAGCCCGCCAACCGATTCGCATCCCGACCTCCGTTGTCACCGAAGACTGGTGGGACGCGAGTTAGTGCAAAGCACAAATTACGATTTTAGCAGCAGGTTGTCTATCTCCTCATCGGTGACGCGGCGCGCAGCCTGAACCGCGGCCCGCTTGGCCTTTAGGTGCGACAGGGTGCGCAGGCCGTCTAGTTGACCGCGCAAGCGCGCCCGCGCGGCTTCGCCGCCGCGCAGGCCAGCCCAGGCCGCCTCACGGGCCACCTTGAGCTGCGCGGCCACCATGCGCGGCCAGTAGCGGCGGAGGAGCGCGCCGGGCATGTTCTTGTAGAGAACCCAAAGGGTGTTGCGTCCGGTGTAGTAACTGGCAAGGGCGCCGCCGCCCGTGGCGCTCAGGTGATGGTAGACGCGCGCGCGGGGGGCAAAACGGGCCGTCCAGCCGGCCATCTGCGCCCGCCAGGCCAGGTCAACATCCTCCAGGTACATGAACAGGTCTTCGTCGAAGCCGCCCACCTCTTCCCACATCGCGCGACGATAAGCAACGGCGCCGCCGCAGCCGCCAAACACCATCGTCTGCTGATCATACTGTCCTCGATCTTCTTCCCAGACCCCGCGGTTGCGCGGGATGCCATCCGCGCCCATCTGGTCGCCGGTGTTGTGCAGCACGGTGCGCCGATCGAAAAGCAGCATCTTGCTCGCTGCGCTGCCGACCTCAGGATGAGCGAAGGGTAAGATCAACTCCGCCAGCCACGGGCGTTCGACCTCGGTGTCATTGTTGAGCATGACCAGAATATCGCCCTGTGCGGCAGCCGCGCCTGCGTTACAAGCCGCCGCCAGCCCGCGGTTGCTTTCCATCGTGACCACGCGCACATCCGCCTGCTCGGCCTGCAAATAGGCCAGCGTGTCATCCGTGGAGGCGTCATCCACGACGATGATTTCATACCGCGTGTAGGTCTGCCGGTGCAGGGCGTCCAGGCAGGCCTGCAAAAAGCGCAGGCCATTGAACGTGGGGATGATGATCGAAGCCAGCGGAAAAGCCAGTACGTCGCTCATGATGTTTGGAAAAACGCAGCCAGCGCCTCTTGCCAGGGCCGCAGGGTGATGCCGAGCGCCGCGGCATTGGTGTTGGCCAGCAGGGCATGCAAGGGCGGCGTGCTGGATCGAACCCATTCCGTGTGCGCGATGGGCGTCACCGCGACATCCGGCCGGCCGGCCTGACGCAAAATCTCACGCGCAAACTCGTACCGCGAGCAGGAGCCGCCATTGACCAGGTGATAGATGCCGAAATGATTGGTTTCGATCAACTGCGCAATAGCCGCAGCCAGGTCAGGCGCGTAGGTCGGATTGCCGAACTCATCGCTCACCACGCGCAGCGCGCCATGCTTATCCGCGGCCTCGATGATTTTGCGCGGAAAATTGTTGTTCCCCGGCGCAAAGAGCCAGGCGATGCGCACAATATAGAAGCGCTGCAGAAGCGTCCTGACCGCCGCTTCGCCAGCCGCTTTAGAACGCGCATACACGCTGAGGGGATTGACGGCCTCCCATTCGTAGTACGCGGTATTGGTGCGGGTTCCGTCGAAGACTTCGTTCGTGCTGATGTAGAGCAGCGGCGCGCCGATACGTTGGCAGGCCAGGGCCAGGTTGTGCGTACCCCACATATTGATGCGGAAAACCAGGTCCGGGTTGGCTTCAGCTCCATCCACGTTGGTGTAGGCGGCCGTGTGAATGACGACGTCGGGCGCCTGTGCTTCGATGAACGGAATCACAGCCGGATCGGTAATATCACAATCCGGGAGATCAACGCCCAAGCGCACGTGCCGCGCGAGGGTTTGCTGCAACGTACGGCCCAGTTGCCCCAGGCAGCCAGTAATCAGTACACGCCGGGGATGGGCGGTCGGTCCTTCGGGAATGAGCAGCGATGTCAGTTTCATGATGATAGTCCTGTGGCTAGTCTGCGGCGCCCGCCACCAGCGGTACAAAGCGTACCAACGTCAATGGACTGCGTTTGATGTGTTGATTGTGCTTTTCGATCAACCAGAGGGTCTGGTCATCGAGCGCCGCGCCGACTGGAATCACCAGGCGTCCCCCGAAGGCCAGTTGTTCTTCCAACGCCGGCGGCACCTGCTCGGGCGCCGCCGTCACAATGATCGCGTCATAGGGCGCGCCGGGTAACCAGCCTTGATAGCCATCGGTCACATGAATATCCACATTCTGGCAGCCCAGTTCGTGTAGGCGGCTTTGCGCGTTGGCAGCCAGTTCAGGCTGAACCTCGACGCTGTCCACGTGCGCGCACAGCGCCGCCAGGATCGCCGTTTGGTAGCCAGAGCCAGTGCCTACTTCCAACACACGATCGGCAGGGCGCAGGCGCAGCGCCTGGGTCATGAAGGCCACAATGAACGGCTGCGAGATGGTCTGCCCAAAGCCGATGGGCAAGGGTCGGTCGTCATACGCCCAGGCGCTGTACGGCTCGGCGACGAACCGTTCGCGCGGAATACGGCCGATGACCTGGCGCACCGCCTCGTCGGTGATCTCCGGCCAGCGCGGAGGCCATGCCTGGCGACGGCGCCATTCACGCCCGGCTTTGGATTCTTGGGCATTGTTTGTTTGCTCATTCAAGGCGAATTACCCATTTGCCGAGCGCACAACCGTGGATCACAGCAGACAATCCGCGGCGATCCGTGTTCATTCGCGTCCTATTTTCAAGTCGGAGATGCGCCTGGCTACGACGGCAGCCATGATCGTTTGACCGGCCGTCGTCAGATGCAGGCCGTCGTCTTGCAGCACGGTCGCCTGCGCAGGCGCCCCCAGGGAAGACGACACATCAATCATCTCAACGCCCAGCTCCGTGACTAGATCGCGCACAACTGCGCGGTACGCCTCATAAGCCGCGACTTGCTGCGCATGTCCGCCCTCCCCGCGCCCGGCGCCGCAGGCCGGGCCAATCGGAGTCAAGTTGATCAGCATCATCTGGGTTTTCGGATCGGCCTGTCGCATCTTTTCTACGCTCAAGCGCAGCGCCTGACGGTACTCCGCCGGCGGAGACCGGCGCAGGTCGAACCGATCCGCAGTCAGGTCAGCGCGGCAGGCCGCTTGGCGCAGCTGCCCGCGCAGCCAGGTGAACAGATAGACCGGGCCAGGATGCAAGTAGCCTCGGCACAACAGCTCGCGCCGCCACAGGTCAGCCGGGGTTGCTCCCACCAGGCGACCATCGTTCAGGCCAAAGGCGATCAGCACCAGGTGCGGATGCCAGCGCAGGACATCGCGCTCAACCCGCAGCAGTCCTTGCAGCGCGGTTTCGCCGGGGACGCTGGCATTGATGATGGCCCACGCGCCAGGTTGGACATCGTCAAGCTGCCGCTGCACCAGCGCCGGCCAGGCCGCAGTCGGCGCCACCTGCGCCCCGGCGGCAATGGAATCGCCGAGCACGACCACGCGGCGGCGTCCCTGGACGGCGTCCCATGTCAGGCTCTGGGTTGCGGCCAGCAGATGATCGCTTGGCGTGGCCCAATGGGCGAGATTATCGCGTCGGCGCAGAAGCAGCTCGCTCGCCAGCAGCCCCGCCAGCGCGCTCAGGACGACCACCAGCCGCCAGCGCTGCGTCCTCTTCATCACGGCCTCGATCCAAGACCGCGGGATTGTAGCACCGATGGCGGGGCAGAGCAAAGACGCCAGGGTCGAGCGGGTAAGGCGCGCTCCTGCTGACCGCAGCCAGGCAGGATCACACGTAATGCTCACGAATGGCCGCGCTGAGATAATCGAGGGAAGCGACCACGACCGCAATGGCGAGCATTTGCACGCTCGCCTGCCGGTACTGCAGCAGGTTGATGTTTTGCTGCAGCAGGAAGCCAATGCCGCCGCCGCCGGCAAAGCCGATAATCGTGCTCATACGCACGTTGATGTCCCAGCGATACAGGGTGAACGAAATATAGGGCGGCACGATCTGGGGGATGACAGCGTAGACGATCGTTTGCAGGCGGGTCGCTCCCGTGGCGGTCACCGCTTCCAGCGGCCCCTCCTGGATGCTCTCGACCTGTTCGGAGTAGAGCTTGCCCAGGGAAGCAATGGTGTGCAGACACAAGGCCAGGACGCCGGCAAACGGCCCAATGCCGACCCAAACTGCAAAAACGATCACCATGATGAGCGGTTCGATCGCACGCAGCGCATTGAGCACCGTGCGCGTGAGCAGGTAGACCACAGAGCCGATTGGGGTTGGCGACTCGACATCGGCGCGCAACCCAATCAGCAGGCCAATCGCGGCGCCGATGATGGCTGGAATCAGGAGGTAATTGACGCGATTTTCCAACTGGTAGAGCCAACCGATGCTGGCGCCGATCAACGCGGCGTAGAGCGCGCCGTTGAGCGCGGCCAGAACCACAGCGATGATCTTGCGCGGCTTATGGGCCAGGCTGGGCAGGATTTTGGCGCCCAGCGGGCTGGTCAGGGCGCTGACGATGGCGATGCCGGCAGCGGCGCCGAGCAGCGGCAGCAGCAGTTCCAGCACGTGCGCCAGGTTCGCCATGAAGAGGGCGAGGAAGCCTAAGCCACCGATGCGCGTTGAAAGAAAAGCGCCCAGGCGCTGGCTCAACAGGGCGACCAACCCCAGATTGACGAACAAGGTCAAGCCGGCGACGAGCAGGCCGCCCGCGCGTCCTGCGCGTTGCAAGCCCGTCGGGCGATCATCCTCGGCCCCGCCGACTCCAAAACGCAGCGCCAGGAACATCACCACGCCGACCACGGCCAGCGCGCCCGTGGCCAGCAGCCCATTGGCGCCCCCCATCGTGACGCCGAGCCTTCCCAACTGCCCGCCGGCCAGCGAGCCTGCATAAGCGCCCAGCGGCAAGGTCAACAAGGACAACATGATGGCCGTGAACGGTGAAGTGACGGGGCGCATCAGATTGCCGGCGGCCAGGAAGCCAATGGGGAAAGCCAACACGGTGCCGAGGGTGGTCGCCAACAGCGCCATGAAGATCGTTTCAATGATCTTGTTCCAGGTTTCTTTGGTGGTGTCAGACAGGTAGGGTCGCCCGACGACGGTCTTGTATTCGGCTTCGATGGCTTGGGCCACCGCGGCCTCGCGGTTGCGTGGAATCGTGAAGGTGGTCGTGAACGCGCCTTTTTCATCGGTCTTGATCGAAATGCCAGGCAGAGTGGCCTGGCTTTCCGGCCGGAAGCGCACAGCCACATCGGCGTTGTGCGGGAAATTGGCGCCCGTCACGCTGATGCGCTCATCGCCGGCCGCGCACGGTTTGGAGATGGTCAAGATAGGCCCCGTGGCTGGCGCGGCCGCGGGCGCAGGCAGGTTGGTCGGACAAGGCACCAAAATCGGCGCCAACGTCTTGGTAGACTCGGTTGGATAGGTCAACAGATCGGGCTGCACAATAGCGCGAATGATGCGCACCAGCTGCTGCTGGCGCTGGGGCTTGGCCGTTTCCTCCAAGTTGACCTGTGTGACCTGAAAACCGTAGGCGTAAATGATGACGGCGACCACAACGATGACGGCGGTCAAGAGTGCACGCATGATAGATTTTTGACTACGTTTCATGATCTACAACGCTCCTTGGGGCGCTCGACCACACACTGCTGGCTGTCGTGCTCCATCATTTTGCCAGAAAACAGACGTGTAGGTTGACGCAGGTTTGACACGACTTGATCGCCATCCTATAATGACAAGCGGACATGTTGCTCGATTCCAGTAGTCGAACTCTACAATTCTACAAGGTGGCCTATGGCGCCGGTTACAGTTCTAACGATATCACAACAAATGTACGATCGCTTGTCGCAACATGCACGCGCGGCCCAGCGCGATCTGAATGAATTCGCCGAAACGTTGCTCCGCGCTCAAATTCAGCCTACCGATCATCCCTATGTGGTGCGACAGGAAGGCCAACGCGGCGGGCGTCCCGTCTTACGCGGTAGTAACATCCCGGTCTGGCTGATCGTTGCCATGTGGAAGGCCGGTGATAGCCTCGATGACATAGGGCAAGCCTATCCTCAGCTAGAACCGGCTGCACTTTATGATGCTATTAGTTACTATTTTGATCACCGCCAAGAAATCGAAACAGAGATTCATCAGAATCGCATCACAGAGGTCGTGACAGACACAGGCGCCGTCATGGATCACGATGGCGTTCTCACATTCCCTGAAACCTATGCCCGCTAACGAGATGGTCAATGCTGTGCGTTATCTACCAGAGCTCAGATAGAGCGTCCGTTAATGCTTGGCATCCCCCACGCGTTCCGCTTCCTGGCCGTAGATTTCTTTGAAACGCTGGTCGTCAATATCTTTGGCCTTGCCTTCAAACACCAGCATGCCCTGGTTGAGGGCAATCACACGGTCGGCGTAGCGTTGCACCAGATCTAAAAAATGCAGGCTGCAAATGACCGTGGCGCCATCCTGCTGATTGATCTGTTCCAGGTGCGTCATGATGCTGTGCGCCAGCACGGGGTCGAGGCTGGCAACCGGCTCATCGGCCAGGATCAATTCAGGGTCTTGCATCAACGCGCGCGCAATGCCGACGCGCTGCTGCTGCCCGCCGCTCAACTCGTCGGCGCGCACCGCAGCCTTGTCACGAATCCCCACGCGATCCAGCTTTTGCAATGCCTTTTCCACATCCTCTTTGGGAAAACGATTGATGAGACTGAAGGCAGGGTTGACGTAGCCTAGCCGTCCGGCCAGCACGTTGGTCAGCACGCTAGAGCGATTGACCAGGTTGAAGTGCTGGAAAACCATGCCAATCCGGCGCCGGATGCGGCGTAAGTCTTCGGCCGGCGCCGCCGTGACATCAAGGCCGTTCCAAATGATCTGCCCGCTGGTTGGTTCCACCAGGCGGTTGATGCAGCGCAGGAGCGTGGATTTGCCCGACCCGCTCAGGCCGATAACCACCAGGAATTGGCCGTCCGGGACGGTGAAACTGACGTTGTCCAGGGCGCGGACTTTGCCGTCGTACACCTTCGTGAGGTTGCGTACTTCAAGCACGGTGAGACTCCCCTCGCTACGATTCGTTATGACTACCTACAAAATTGGGCAGAAGGAGAACTCCCTCTGCCCAATGACGCTGCTATAGCAGAACGCCTGTGCAGTCTACTTCTTGCCCAGGTCTTCCAGTTTCAGCCCGCTGGCTTCGACGGCGCCGCGAATCGGGTCATATTCCTTATCCGTGGCGGCTGTCACGCTGGTCCAACCGTAGAACTTGCTGTCGCCGATGGACTTCGCCCAATCCTCAGTCTTGGAGAAGTCCATGATGGCCTGCTCGATCTTAGCGCGCAGTTCCTTGGGGAACTGAGGGCCAAAGCTCAGCGTGTCATTCGGGATTTGCACAGTCAGGGCCAGGATGCGCACCTTGGCCACGACATCCGGAGCCTGCTCACGCACGTTGGTGCGGGCATCGAGCACAGTCCAGCCGCCGCAAACCAGCGCCTTCTTGTCATCGCTGATCTTGCAGTCCTTGATCTTGTCGGCCGGGATGTCAGGATCGTCGCCCCACTTCCATGCTGTTTCGCCTTCGGGCTTGGCCGGCGGGCTGAAGAAGGTGGTGGCAAAGTCGGCCTTGCCGTCATACACGGCCTGCACGGCCTGCGGGTGTCCACCAGCGGCCAGTTTTTCACCGGGCGTGACACCCTCGGTCTTCATCTGGTACAGCGGGTAGAGGTAGCCTGAGGTGGAACCGGCATCGGGATAGGCCCACTTCTTGCCGTTCAGGTCCTTCAGGGTCTTGATGGGGCTGTCGCGCTGCACGATATACTGCGCGGCGTACCAATCGAGGCCGCGGCGCACGGCCTTCATCGAGACGTCCACGCCGCAGCGCTGATTCGCCAGGACATAGCCCAGGCCAGGGATGAAGCCGATGCTGTCCGTGGGTGAGGCGCACATCTCTTCGATGGTGGCGGCGTAGGAAGTGGGTACCGAGACCTTGAACTTCAGGCCGGTCGCCTTTTCCAGCGCAACCGCCATGATGTCACCGCCGGCCACGATCACGTTCGCGTCCACCGACGGAACGAAGTAAACCTTGATGGGGTTGGCTTCGGTGCCAATGTCGACCGGCTTGGGTGCTTCGGTCGCCTTGGGTGCTTCGGTCGCCTTGGGCGCCTGGGTTGGTGTTGCTCCGCCACCGCAGGCGCTCAAGAGCATCGCCCCGATGACTAACACCGAAAACGTAGCAAAGACACGCTTACGCATTTTTCAATCTCCTGTTTGAATATCTCTGCAACTGGCAGTTACCGGAAGGACGACTCTGCATGATGGACATCCCTCGTGGCCGTCATAGTATGAACCTTGATTTTGTCTCGAGCCATTCTCCTTTCTTGTTATGGTCGTGATGCTTGCAGTTCCAGAGGGCATCAGCCTTTTTCATATGGTTTGCCATCGGCGGCTGGGGGAATGGCGCGGCCCACCACGCCCGTGAGCACGATGATCGTCAGGATGTACGGGATCATGCTCATGAACTGGTACGGGATGTTCGGCAGCGACATTGCCAGGTTGATCTGCACCGCCTCGGGCAGGCCGAAGAGTACGGCCGCCGCCAGCGCGCCTAATGGGTTCCACTTGCCGAAGATCATCGCTGCCAGGCCGATGAAACCCTTGCCGTTGGTCATCAGCATATCGAAGTGCCCCACCTGTTCTAGGGCGAACCATACACCGGCCAATCCGGCCACTAACCCACTGAGGAAGATACTGATGTAGCGCACTTTGAAGACGTTGATGCCCATGGTATCAGCCGCCTTGGGGTGCTCGCCCACCGCGCGCACCCGCAGGCCCCAGGGTGTGTGGAACAGTACGTAGTAGATCACAAACGTGAGGAGCAACATCGTGTAGACGATCGGCCGGTTCTTGAAGAAGACGTCACCGAGTATAGGGATATCCTTCAGAAGCGGGATGTCGATCGCTTGCAGCGTGCTGGGCGATGGACGCGACAGGGTGGGCGTCGCCAGGAACCGCTTGTAAAAGAAGCCGGTTAGCCCCATGGCAAAGATATTGATCGCCGTGCCGCTGATGATCTGATCCGTCTTGAAGCTGATGCTGAGCGCCCCGTGCACCAGCGCCAGCAGGCCGGCCGCGAGCACGCCCGCGACCACGCCAACCCAGATGTTGCCGGAGTAGAGCATCGCCAGGTCGCCGACCATGGCTGCCATCAGCATCATGCCCTCGATGGCAATGTTGACGACGCCGGCCCGTTCAGCGAGGATGCCGGAATAGGCCGCCAATGCAATGGGTGTAGCCGTGCGCAGTGCTGATGCCAGGATGCTCGGGGCAAGGCTCAGGAGAGTAGACCAGTCCATTGTACAATCCTCCTTCGGGCTACTTGCCCCAACCGCTGGTGACGGTCACGCTTTTCTCGCCCCGTGGGGCGCGGATGCGGTAGATGAAGCGGATAACAGCCGGCGCCGCGACGAACATCAGGATCAGCGCCTGGACCACGGAGATCATTTGCTTGGAGACGCCGGAGCGCAACTCCATGAGATCGGCGCCGTTACGCAAAGCGCCGAAGAACAGCGCCGAAAGGATCGACCCGAGTGGATGGTTGTTCGCCAGCAAGGCGATGGCGATGCTGTCGAAGCCGTAGCCCGCCGAGAAGAAGGACTTCAGCACGCGATCCAGGCCGATGATCTCAATGGTGCCGGCCAAACCGGCCAGCGCGCCGCTGATGGCCATGGCCAGCACCACGTTGCGGGTGATGTTAATCCCGGCATAACTGGCTGCATCACGATTTGCGCCCACCGTTCGGATCTCAAAGCCGAAAGTGGTCTTGTAGAGCAACCACCACATGAACACCGACATCGCGAGCGCGATGATGAACCCAATGTGGAGGCGGCTCCCCTTGTCCACGAACGCGCCGCCGAACGCGGCGAGATTACCCAGCAGCAGCCACATGCCCACCGCCGAGACGACGCCGACACCGGCCACAATCCACGGGTTGGTTTTGCGGAATCGCCCGCCGAAGCCGTAGCGCAACACCAGGCGCAGCAGCAGATAGAGGCCGATGCCGATGATCAGAGCGGTGGCGATCCGGGCCAGGGGACTGGCCATCAGCGCAGGCAGTTCGTTGAAGCGCGGCAATTCGGCCGACGGCCGGATCGGGCGGCTCTGCGGAATGCTGGCCCTGGGATCGCGCATCGGGCCTTTGAGACCCACCAGGTAATCGGCCAGGTTGAATGCCACGTAGTTCATCATCATCGTCGTGATGACCTCGTGGGCGCCGAAACGCACTTTCAGGAAACCTGGGATTCCAGCCCAGATTGCGCCTCCCAACATGCCGGCGAGGATGGTCAAGGGCAAGTGGATATACAACGGCAGCCCGGGCACATTGATGGCAACCCACACCGCCGCGATCTGGCCGATGTAATACTGGCCTTCTACGCCGATGTTAAACAAGCCGCACTTAAAGCCAAAACCGACACCTAGGGCCAGCAGGAGATAGGGAGTGGTCGCCACCAGCGTCTCGCCGAAGGCGCGCGGCTTCAATAGGGCGCCGTCCAGCAGCCCTTTGTAGGCCACGAGTGGGTTGGACCCAGACGCCCACATCGCAAGGGCGCCGAGCAGGAGAGCCGTAAGGATGGCAAGCAGGGGTACACCCAACCGGTAGAGCAATGCCTGTGTCCTGCTAGATTCTCGTTCTCGTACTTCTGCAGTTGCTGTCATCGTCTCACCTCTGCTCATGCACGCCGGCCATCAGCAGGCCGACCCGCTCGCGCGTGGCTTCCTGGATCGGTAGGATGTCGAGGATTTCGCCCTTATACATCACCGCCACCCGGTCGGACAGCGCCAGGACCTCGTCCAACTCGGCCGACACCAGCAGAACGGCGCAGCCGGCATCCCGCGACTCGATGATACGGTGGTGGATGAACTCGATGGAGCCGACGTCGAGGCCACGGGTTGGTTGGGCCGCCACCAGCAGCTTCACAGGGCGGTTCAACTCGCGAGCGACGATTACTTTCTGTTGGTTGCCGCCCGAGAGAGTCTGCACGAGCGTATCAGGGCTTGGGGTGCGGATGTCAAACTCGGCAATGAGCTTGGTGGCGTTGCGAGCGATAAACTCTTCCTCAATGATTCCGCTCTTCGAGAAGGGGGCATGATAGTAGCTGATCAAGGCCAGGTTATCACGCACGGAATAGGTGAGCACCAAGCCGTGTTTTTGGCGGTCTTCCGGCACGTGGGCGGTACCATGCTCGAAGATCTGGCGCGGCGAATGATTAACTTGGTCATCCTCTCCGAGGTGGATGTGGCCTGACTCAGCCTTACGCAGACCGGTGATGGCCTCTACCAGTTCGGTTTGGCCGTTGCCCTGCACACCCGCAATGCCCAGCACCTCGCCGGTGTGCACTTCGAATGATACCCCGCGCACCGCTTGCGTTTTGCGGTCATCGAGCACCGACAGTTGTTCCACCTTCAGAACGGGCGCGCCGGGCTTCGCCTCGCCCTTCTCGACCTCGAGAATCACCTCACGGCCCACCATCATGGCTGCCAATTGGGATTCGGTCGTCTTAGCCGGCGTGGTGCTGCCTACAACGCGGCCAGCGCGCATCACCGTGATCCGGTCGGCGATGGCCAGTACTTCTTTGAGTTTGTGCGTGATAAAGATGATCGAAACACCCTGATCCACCAGCGACCGCATGATCTTGAACATATCCTGCGCCTCTTGCGGCGTCAACACGGCGGTCGGCTCATCCAGGATCAGGATATGGGCGTCCCGATAGAGGACTTTAATGATCTCAACCCGTTGCTGAACACCGACGGGCAGCATTTGGACAGAGGCGGAGGGATCCACAGTCAACCCGTAACGCGTTGAGAGCGCCCGAATCCGCTCTTCAACGGCAGAGATGTTGAGGTGGCTTAACGGACCCAACCAGGCCGTACGTCGAGTCGCTTCCTCAGCGCCCAACATGACGTTTTCGGCGACCGTCATCACCGGCACGAGCATGAAGTGCTGGTGCACCATGCCAATGCCGTGTTGGATCGCGTCCGTGGAGTCTCCCATGGCAATCGGTTGGTCATTTACCAGGATGTCACCCTCGTCGGCCTTGTATAGCCCGTAGAGGATGTTCATCAAGGTCGTTTTGCCGGCGCCGTTTTCCCCCAGCAGGGCGTGAATCTCGCCCTTTTCAAGCTGGAAGTTGACCTTGTCGTTGGCGAGAACGCCAGGAAAACGCTTGGTGATGTTGCGTGCCTCAAGTGCTAAGGGCATAATCGCCTCCTTAGGAAGCTGGAAGCTAGCAAAGGGGGCGAACCGGTTGTGTAACGGACCAGTTCGCCCCCGGGGCTTTTTCAGGCTTTAGCGCGAATCGGATAGAGGAACCGCTCCGCCCCTAGGCCTGTCGCGCTGTTACGGCTGGTAGCCGGTCTTGAGGGCGCCGGACTTGAGGCCGTCGGTCGCGGCGGTCACCTTGTCCTTGCAATCCTGCGAGATCTTGCTCTCCCAGTCGTGGTATGGCGCCAGACCTACGCCGCCGTTCTTGATATTGGCTGTCTCCATGCCCGCCTTGAGCTGGCTGCCGACCAATTCCTTGATGGCGCCGTAAACCGCCACGTCAACGTTCTTGGCCGCACTGGTGATCAGGATGTCCTTGACATCGGCAAAGGTCAGGTACTGATCCACATCCACACCGATGCCCATCGCACCCTTTTCCTTCGCCGCGGTCAGGCCACCGTTGCCAGTGTTGCCACCCACGCCGAAGATCACGTCCGCCTTCTGCGCAATCATGGCCAAGCCGACTTCCTTGCCCTTGGCCGGATCAACGAACGAGGGGATGTACTGGTTCAGGGCCTTGATGTCAGCCTTGACGCTCTTGGCGCCGGTCTGGTAGCCGACGACAAACCGCACCACCGGCGGGATTTCCATGCCCGCCACCGAGCCGATCACGCCCGTCTTGCTCATGCACGCCGCCAGCACGCCCGCCAGGTAGCCAACCTCATCCTCCTGGAACATCAGGCTGGTCACGTTGGTCAACCCACCGTCAGCGTAGCAGTCCTTCACCGTGTCCGGGCAGGTCGCCGAGTCCTTGGTCGGGAAGAAGGCATTATCAATGATCGCGAACTTGATGTTCGGATATTCCTTTGCCTTCTTTGCCGTCGCATCGCCCATCAAGAACCCGACCGTCACGATCATGTCGTACCCTTCGGTCGCAAACGCATCGATGTTCTTTTCGTAGTCTGTCGTTTGCTTGGACTCGATGAAATTCGCCTCAACCCCCAGATCAGCCACGGCCTTCTGCACGCCGGCCCACGCCGACTGGTTGAATGACTTGTCGTTCACACCACCCGTGTCTGTCACCAGACCAATCTTCAATGCCTTCGCCGGAGCCGCAGCAGCCTCGCCGTAGCCGGTCTTGAGGGCGCCGGACTTGAGGCCGTCGGTCGCGGCGGTCACCTTGTCCTTGCAATCCTGCGAGATCTTGCTCTCCCAGTCGTGGTATGGCGCCAGACCTACGCCGCCGTTCTTGATATTGGCTGTCTCCATGCCCGCCTTGAGCTGGCTGCCGACCAATTCCTTGATGGCGCCGTAAACCGCCACGTCAACGTTCTTGGCCGCACTGGTGATCAGGATGTCCTTGACATCGGCAAAGGTCAGGTACTGATCCACATCCACACCGATGCCCATCGCACCCTTTTCCTTCGCCGCGGTCAGGCCACCGTTGCCAGTGTTGCCACCCACGCCGAAGATCACGTCCGCCTTCTGCGCAATCATGGCCAAGCCGACTTCCTTGCCCTTGGCCGGATCAACGAACGAGGGGATGTACTGGTTCAGGGCCTTGATGTCAGCCTTGACGCTCTTGGCGCCGGTCTGGTAGCCGACGACAAACCGCACCACCGGCGGGATTTCCATGCCCGCCACCGAGCCGATCACGCCCGTCTTGCTCATGCACGCCGCCAGCACGCCCGCCAGGTAGCCAACCTCATCCTCCTGGAACATCAGGCTGGTCACGTTGGTCAACCCACCGTCAGCGTAGCAGTCCTTCACCGTGTCCGGGCAGGTCGCCGAGTCCTTGGTCGGGAAGAAGGCATTATCAATGATCGCGAACTTGATGTTCGGATATTCCTTTGCCTTCTTTGCCGTCGCATCGCCCATCAAGAACCCGACCGTCACGATCATGTCGTACCCTTCGGTCGCAAACGCATCGATGTTCTTTTCGTAGTCTGTCGTTTGCTTGGACTCGATGAAATTCGCCTCAACCCCCAGATCAGCCACGGCTTTCTGCACGCCGGCCCACGCCGACTGGTTGAATGACTTGTCGTTCACACCACCCGTGTCTGTCACCAGACCAATCTTCAATGCCTTCGCCGGAGCCGCGGTGGGCGCCACGGATTGGGTCGGTTGCTCGACCTTCGCAGGCGTTGGCGTGGGCGGAACGGCCGTCGGTGTGGGTGCTGGGGTAGCCCCCCCGCACGCACTAATGATCATGCTCAACAGAACGAGCACGCTTAGAACGGTGAAAAATTTGGTACGCATATTGAATGTCTCCTCCTTTGGATACAATTGAGCGAAGCAAATAGATGAGTAACGGGGTGTACTGCTTGGCAGAGGCTGCCGTGTGCTTGCGAGGAATGTCCAAGCCCGCCAGGGGCGACCCTGCCATTATAACCGGGAACCCACCTCCTTTCGAATGCAGAACTCCCCGGCGTCGGGATTGCACCGAAGCGAGCCGGAGCATAATGGTTCAGTCGTCTTGCGATCAGCACCTGCCAAGGACACCTCTGACAGGTTGCGGGCACTAACTTGGTGATGTAAGTCCATTCTTTAATCACTTGTCTTACCACTGAAATTATACCCCACCTGAGACACCGCCGCAAATCCTATCTGCAACGCGCCGAAGGGGCGCCTTTCACACGAGTGCCTTGCGCGTGAGGGTCTTTTACAAAGAGCCAGAAGATCTCACGCCAAGCCGCAAAGCTCGCAAAGGTTTTTCTTCTTGGCGCTCTGTGCGCCTTGGCGTGAACCATTCGGTTCTGGCTCGTCCAGTTAATGCCCCAACACCACATTGTCGTGCAGGCGACGCGCGTCCGATCAACGACCGGCCCACCATTCCATGCCCGCGGGCAGACGCTGGAATCCAAGCGCCTGCAGGATGACCTGCCCCGCGCTGCCCAGGATCGGCGCGCCATTCCAGGCGTTCACCTGCACCCGGCGCAGGGCAAAGGGCCGGGTCAGGTACGCGCTAACCGCGCGGCGTACCTGGTCCGGGGTGGCGTCTGCGGCCGTGCGCAGGCGTTCGCCGTTGTCCTCAGCCACAAGCACGGGTTGCCCGCGGCTGAGCACCAGGTGAGTTGATGGCAACTGCGCCACCCGCCACGCCTCATCGCCTGTTTCGCCGCTCCACACATTGGCCGGATCGCTGGCGTTGATGACGATCAAGGCGTCATCGTCAGGCGCGGTCGCGGCTGCGCGCAATTGTTCGACTGCCTCTGGCTGCGCATATTGGATGCCCGATAAGCCGCTGACGAAGTAGCCGCGGCGCACCTCGCCGCGCAGCTCCAGTCGCTGCAGGACGGGGTAGATGAGCGACCAGGCGCCCGCGTCCAGCCGCTCACGCAGGATGACGCCCTCGCGCGCCAACATGACGCGCGCAAGGCGGTCGGCGCGGGCTTCATCGGTCAGCGGCGGGCCGAGGAGCGCGGCGCGCTGGGCGATGACCCAGCGCCCCGGCCAGGCCGTGGCATCTTCGCTGCGCTGCAAGCGCTGCCCTACCTGCTGCCGCGCCCGCTGCAGGGTCGCGCGAGCGGGACGCTGCCCCGGCGCCACAGGCCGCGGGCCGCGACGTGCGGCCAATTCCGCTTCCAGCGCGCTGACCGGCGGCGCTGCTGGAGGCGGCTGATTAGTGTGCAGCAGCGTTTGCAGCGCGGCCAGGGTGTCATTCGTCGCCAGGCCGGCCAACGCCAGCTCAATCAGAGCAGCGTGCACGGCCGCAGCGGCCAGGCCCAGCCCGCTTTGGATGTCGGCCAGGAAGGAGGCGCCTTCTTGCTTCAAGAAGGTGTAAACGGCTGCGCTCGCTTCCTTCATGGGTGGGTTGCCTGCATCGGCCAGGAAAAGCCGCCCCTCGCCGCGCGCCAGGAAGCGCGCGCGTGCGCGCCGCGCCTCTTGCCCGGCCAGCAACCAGGCCCACTCCCCAGCCTGGCAGAGGCGGTCCAGATCCACCGGGTCAAAATCGGCCACACGCGCGGGCAGGAGGTCGCGCGTCCAGGCTACGGCCGGCGCTTCGCATCCCTGCAACTGCTGCATGATCGTGCGCAGGCCGGCCGCGCCAGCCAGCCGCGCCGTGGGGTGAACGTGCTGCCAGCGCAGAAGGAAGTCGCTGTACGCGGCCAGGGGCACGGGCTGCACTTCGCGGCGCAGCAGGGTCAACGTGCGCCGGTGCATCGAGGCCAGGTTGCGGCGGTCGAGCAACTGCAAGTCTCCAGATCCGCCCTCTTCAGCGTCTGGCGCGCGGAAATTCGCCTGCACGACGTCGCGGCTGGCGACCAGGCGCGCGAGCTCGTCATCCAGCCAGGCTGCGGCAAAGGCGTAGCGGGCCAGGATGTCGGCGCGGCTGACAGGGCCGCTGTGACGCAGAAAGCGGCGCAAGATGGTGGACGCGCCGGGAAAGCCAGCCGCCTCTCCTGCGCTGCCTGGCTGCGCGGGCGCAGTTGGGTATTCGGCCGCCAGTTCCTGCGGAATCCAGCGCGGCTCTGACCCGTGCGCGGTGGGCACGTTGATCTCCACGATGCGGCCCTGGCCGGCCAACTGCGCCAGCCAGGCCGCGGCATCCCCGGTGGCGCGGGCCAACGCCTCGACCGTGGTCAGGTCGCCCACCTCGTGCAGATAGACCGCCAGTTCTTCGGCTGTGCGCGCCTGAAAGCCGGGCGCGGTGTGCTGCGCCTGCGCGGTGACCGCGGCGATGGCTTGGGGCTTGAGCAGGCGCGCGATCTCGCTGCTTTGCAGGAGGTCATCGAGCAAATCGCTGCGCCAGGCCAACGCCTGCAACTGGCGCTCGGCTTTGGGCGCGTCCCATTCGTACATGTAAACGCTGATGAAGTTGAAGAGCAGGCTGGCGGCGACGGGCGAAGGCGCGACGGATTCGACGGCGACGACTTCGATGCGGCCGTCCTCGATTGCGGTCAGCACTTCGGCCAGGTGCGGCATGTCGAAGACATCTTGCAGGCACTCGCGGTAGGTCTCGATGACGATGGGGAAGTCGGACAGTTGGCGCGTGGCGGCGAGGAGGTCGCGGGCTTTGAGGCGCTGCAGCCAGAAGGGGGTGCGCTTGCGTCCCTGCGCTTTGGGCAGCAGCATGGCGCGCGCCGCGTTCATACGGAAATGCGCGCCAAAGACGGCCGAATCAGGCAGTTCGGCGACGATGCGGCGCTGGGCCTCGGCCGCGCGCATGCGCACGATGTCCACGGGGATGCTCTGGGTGGTCGAGGGAAAGCGGAAGAGGATGCCGTCGTCATTGGCCTGCACCTCCACGCCAAAGCGCAGCCGTTCGCGCAGGGCGCTGCTCAGGGCCAGCGCCCACGCGCCGTTGATGCGTCCGCCGAAGGGCGCCTGGATGACCATGCGCTGGTCGCCGATGGCGTCGGTAAAGGTTTCGACTACTACGGTGCGATCGCTGGCGATGACGCCGGCGTTCTCCAGTTGGCGACGCACGCCGTCGAGCAGTTGGCGCGCGGAGTTGGCATCCAGGCGAAATTCCTGGCGCAGCCACTGCTCGCTGGCCGCGGCCTGCGCGCTGTCGGCGGCCAGGCGCTCTGCGATGGCGCGGCGCAGTTGGCCGATGCGCAGCCCCAACTCGTAGGGCCGCCAGGGGTAATCTCCGCGCCAGAAGGGCATGCGGGGCAGCGCGCCGGCGGCCTCGCCCACGACGATGCGATCATCCTCGATGCCCAGCACGCGCCAGGTCTGGCTGCCGAGCAGGAAGGCATCGCCGGGCCGCGTCTCGAAGACGAACTCCTCGTCTAGCTCGCCGATGCGGGTCTTGCCATCGGCCAGGTAGACGCTGAACGCGCCACGATCGGAGATCGTGCCGGCGTTGGACACCGCCAGCAGCCGGGCGCCGGGCAGGGCCAGCAGGCGCTGATTGATCCGATCCCAGGCGATGCGGGCGCGCAGGACGGTCAGCCCGTCGCGCTGCGCGAAGCCGCCGGAGAGCATGTCGAGCACGGCCTCGAACGCGCGGCGGGTCAACTGCGCAAACGGATACGCGCGGCGCACCAGGGCCAGCAGCGCGTTGACATCCCAGTCGTCCTGCGCCACGAGGGCGACGATCTGCTGCGCCAGCACATCCAGCGGATTGGACGGGGTGTGCGTCGGCTCTACGTCGCCATCCAACATGCCGCGCACGACGGCCGCGGCCTCGATGATGTCTTCGCGAAAGGTGGCGTAGATGCGCCCTTTGCTGGTTTGGCCGACCAGGTGGCCGGCGCGGCCCACGCGCTGCAAGGCCTGGCTGACGCTCTTGGGCGACTGTAACTGCACTACCAGGTCCACGGCGCCGATGTCAATGCCCAGTTCCAGGGAGCTGGTGCCGACCAACGCGGGCAGGCGGCCGGCTTTGAGCGCCTCTTCCATCTCACGGCGCGCTTCTTTGGACATGCTGCCGTGGTGCGCGCGGATGGGGCCTTGCGCGCCGATGGCGAAGATGCCGCGGCCGCGCATCACGCCGCCGGGCGCGAGGGCTTCGGAGCTGCCGGGCGGGATTTCTTCGGCCATCTCGGCTTCGATCTGCGCGTTGAGGCGGTCGGCGGTGCGCTCGGCCAGGCGGCGGTTGTTGCAGAAGATGAGGGTGCTGCGGTGGCGCAGAATGTCCTGCAGCACCTGGGGAATGACCGACGGCCAGATGGAATCGCCGGGCATGGCGCGAAACTCGGCGACCGGGGTGATGACCGCCAGGTCGAGGGCTTTGCGATAGCCGGTGTCAATGACGGTGACGGGCCGCGGCGTGTAGCTGTGCGCGGGCGCGGTTGGGTCTGCGGTTTCCACCTGGCCGCCCAGGAAACGCGCCGCCTCGTCGAGCGGCTTGATCGTCGCGGAGAGGCCGATGCGCTGGATGGGATGGCCGGCCAGGTGCTGCAGCCGTTCCAGGCTGAGGGCCAGGTGGGCGCCGCGTTTGTTGCCGCAGAGGGTGTGGATTTCGTCTACGATCAGCGTGCGCACTGTGCGCAAGATGTCGCGGGCGCGTGGGCTGGTTAGCAGCAGGTAGAGCGATTCGGGCGTGGTAATCAGAATGGACGGCGGTCGTTTGACGATCAGGGCGCGGGCCTGGGTGGAGGTGTCGCCGGTGCGCACGGCGACGCGGATGTCGGGCCAGGGTGCGCCCAGGCGCTGCGCTGCGGCGCGGATGCCGGTCAGGGGTGCGTGCAGGTTGCGCTCGATGTCGTTGTTCAGGGCTTTGAGCGGCGAGATGTAGAGCAGTTGCACGCCGTCGGGCAGGCGCGGGCGGCTGATCTCGTCGCCGGCGGCCGGCGGCGCCAGGCTGGTTCCAATCTGGTTGATGCCCCACAGGAACGCAGCCAGCGTCTTGCCCGAACCGGTGGGGGCCAGGATCAGGGTATGGTCGCCGCGTTGGATGACCGGCCAGGCGGCCGCCTGCGGCGAGGTGGGCGCAGGGAAGGTCTCACGAAACCAGGTGCGAACCGGCAGGGCAAAGGGGGCAAACAAATCGGACATGACACCACTCCGCGCGAGGAAATGATAGCCGAGGGATCGGAGGTAGTCAGTTCGACCAAATTATAGAGGCGAGCGGATTGGCTGTCAAGACCATTCCGCAGCGCGCAGCGCGGGATGGAGCCTTTCAACCGGTAAAGGGGTCTTCATCGCCCCAAGTCGGCCCGCCGACAGAGATCAAACCAAGATGGAGCGGTGTGGCCTTTGGGCGTCGAATTAGCTGATCAGCTTCGTCAGCGCCGCCAGACCCTCGGCATTGCTGATCAGGACGCCCTTTTCTGCGGCGAAGGTCAGAGCGTCGGGTGTGAAGCCAGCCTGCGAGACACACCAGGCACGCGCGTTCAGGTCGGCGGCTGCCGCCAGCAGTTGCTCGAGCTCACGGCGACCGACCCGCTTCTGCCGCCACTTGACTTCGACCGCCCATCGTTCGCCGTTTTCGGCCAGCGCGTCGATCTCGGTCTGACCGTCCGGCGACCGGTACGGCTCGATGCGTGTGAAGGCCGGCATGGGGATCGGGCCGGTCTGGCCCAGGTAGGCGCCGGGCACGGTTCGTCCGGCCAGCTTGCGCAGTAACTCCCAACAACGCAATGTGGTGCGGCCAGCCGTCCTCCAGATCCGCGGCCGCCTGGGCCAGGATGTTCAGCTCGTAGACACAATCGGTGAACACTTCCAGGGAAGGGCTTGCTCGCCAGTCGCTCACGATATGCTCCTTTTGGTCAATCACCCGATAGGGTGATTAACCAAATCACAACACAGATGTGCCTGGTAGACAAAATCAGAACCATCTGCGCAGGCCCGCTTTTGCTTGATCTAGCGTAAGACCGATCAGGCTAAAGCGCGATTTGCCAGAGAAGGAGTGCACGGTGAGAATGTTCTACGCTTTCAACAACGGTGCAAGATCAGTGGCTCCGACAGATTTTCGGCCTTGGTGGTTGTGCTGCTCACTATCACTATGATTCCAGATCCACAAGGCTGAGCCGCAAGGTCCCGTTGTGAGACGAGGCCGAGAACAGCGCATTCAGAGCAACTTTGGAGTCTAGCAGACTCTGGATGTCTGCCTGGTCACGGCTACGGATGTGCGCCACGGTCTTCTCTCCTACGCGTACTTCAATTGACGCAGGGTCGGTGCCGGCATTCTGCACCAGGTCGGCAGCGCATGACCCGCTTCCAGGCGCCCAAGCAGTTCCCGGACTTGCCCCAATATCTGTCCTACCAGCCAGTTCTCCCGCAGGCGTAGCGTTGGCCCGCTCAGGTCGTAGCGCGCAGCCGGCGCCTGTTGCAAGTGCCGCCAACCACTTTGCGTCACCGCCTGCTCCACCTGGGGTTCGGTCACGGCCAGCCCTTGCTGGCGCAAGCAGTGGCACGCCCGTTCCACGCCCCACAATCATGCTCCCCACTGTCGCAGCCACCTAGATTTGACATGCCCCCCCCCCCCTTGTGATACGATATGTGCGCGCCGTCGGAGAATCCGACGAGTATCGTAGTTCGGAGGCTCGATATGTATCACAGACGGTTTCGTGGCATCGCACTGATCCTGGTCTTTCTGGTGCTGCTCAAGGCGGCGAGTGTGACATTTGCCGCAGAGGGGGGGCCGGGAACCAATCTCCCCGATCCCACGTCTGTTGATTCGAGTATCATCGATGCCACGCAGTGGAAGACCTACACCGATGCGCGCTTTGACTTCACAATCCACTATCCTGCCGATTGGGTCGTCCAACCGAGAACCGATAGGCCTGATGTAATCAGCGAAGCCCTGATCTTTTCCAACGGGACCCCGAATGAAACCGGTACACAATATCATCAAATTGTGATCGGGCAATACCTTTATGAGATCGAGACCGAAGCCAGTCTTACGGAGTGGACGGATCGCTACCCCACACAGTTCTCAACAGACAAGATCAAGACGTCTGCGAAAAAGAACTTGAAGGTCAGCGCATCTGACGCGTTCTATGTGCGTGGCACATCACCACTCACTGAATACCAGTATACCAACATCCGTCAGGGGAACTTAGTGTGGTTTGTGTGGGCCAACTTCGGCGATTCAGCGACACTGCATGAGGCCATGATTTATGGTCATATGGTGTCGTCGCTGAAGTTTGGCGGTAAAGCGCCCCGTGCGCTGCGCGAGATTTACGGCGAGAAATTCCAGCCCGGCACGCTCCCTCCGCCAGAACAGCAGGAACCTGGTGCGGCCAGCGGGAGCAGCGTCTCCAAAGTGCCTGGAATGGCGTTAATGGTCTTTCGTCCTTTAGCGCTTGGAACGAACTGGTGGTCACCGGTACTCAAATTGAACGGCAGTCCGCGCTCCGCCAGGTGCGATAAGCTTGTTCATTCCCTGCATCAGGGGGAATACGACGCTCTCGATATCCCGATGACCGTTGGTTCAGGGGTTTACGCTGCCGCGGCTGGCACGGTGGCGATCTCTGGCTGGGACAACTCTGGCTTCGGTTTTCTTGTCAAGCTCATCCGGTCTGATAACTTAAGCTCCTACTATGCCCACCTATCCGCGATAAGCGGGCTAGCATATGTGGGGGCTGGGATCGTTCTCGGAGCTTATGTTGGCAACTCAGGCAACACCGGTACCACGACTGGGCCTCACTTGCATTTTCATGTTCAGATAGGCCAGTACGTTGACAGCCCATCAACTCCCGTTGATCTGACTGGGATGGTGGGTTTCGTGCCCAACGGCTATTATCCCAGCGCCAACCTGAACTCCAACGGCGTAGTCTGTGGCACGATGGGTCGGTGAGGGGTCAAACGAGGCACCCTCGATACTAAGGAATGAGAATTATGTAAGTGTTCGCTTTGGTGCTGTCTATATGCTCAGAATTCGCCCGGAACTGGAGAGTTAGAAAATTCTCATTCCCAAGCGTGTGCTGAACACCCATTTTCACCACAGAGGCGCGGCGAGTGCCGAGAATGGCATTGGAAATATTCGGCACGCTCCTGCAACCTTTCTTTGGTAGGAGACTGACGATGCGCATACCGCTCAAAGCTGCAATAAGCCTGCTGGCGATCGTTCTGTTGGCGGCGTGTACTGGGACTCCATCTGGTACCGTGCCGCACGAGACCGCGACGCATACGGTGTCAACCGCAACCCAGTCTGCGCCGACCGCACCGGTCGCAACTGGCGCAACACTGGCCGCAGTATCCACGCGCAAGCCAGCCCTCGGGTGCGCGTCCGGTGACGTAACACTCAAAGTGTATTTCGATCCGGTCGCTCAATACTGCCTGTTGTACCCGGCCCGTTTCACGGTTGGTGATGTCCAGCCGGGTTACCATGTGGCTTTTTACGGGCCGCCTACAGCCGACTCGCCGGGCGGCGCACTCTCGCTGATGGAGCCAGGCTTGGCGCTGGGACGCACGGTGACGCAAGTAGTGGATGAGTTCCTAAAGTCAGCGGGCCAGTCATCGCCGCCAATCGTCCGTGAGGCCACCACCATTGGCGGAGAACCCGCTGAGATGGTTAAGAACGTGTTCGGTGAAGCAGGGTTGGTGTGGGAAGTTTTTGTAGTTCACGCCGATCATATCTATCGCTTCACGCTGTATCCGATGGAGGATGTCCTCGTCGCCACGCGACCCGATATTGATGCAATCTGGCAGGCTGTCCAAAGGTCATTCACCTTTCTGGAGGCAGCGCCGCCCCGCGCTGCCCCAATAGAAGCAACCCCTGCCCGCTGAGGCGTTCTCCCTGCCCACCGAGATCACCGCACCCAATCAACCTGGTCGCTACGAACTCGTGATCCTGGGCGAGCCCTTGTACATGAGCCAACCTCCTGGTCCCCAACGGGTTATGCGCGCGGAACTGCTGCGCCAGCCTGCACCGGTTTGAATTTTGACCGCCCGTGTGGTAACATCACAGGGAACATTCGGCGGCGCTTTCTACACCGATGCGATAGATCGGGCAGGGAACATGGCAGCCATGGGAGACATGGCAGCGCCATCCACGCCGCTTGAGGATAGGAGATCGTGTGAAACAGGCTTCTGTCAAACAAAAAGCAAAGTCAACGCCAACCACCGCCGCGCCGGTGGGGCGCAAGTTGGTCGTCCTGGTTGTGGTGGATGTGCTTGTTTTCTTGCTCTTTGCCACCGTGGGGCGCGCCAGTCACGCGGAATCGCTGCCCCTGTTGGGTATCGCACAGACGGCCGCGCCCTTCTTGCTCGCCTGGTTGGCGGTGGCCCCAGTGCTGGGCGCGTATCGGCCCGCGCTGTTGACGCAACCGCTGCCCATGGCTGCACAGTCGCTGATTGCCTGGATTGCGGCCTGCGTGCTAGGCCTCTTCATCCGCTCGGCCTGGCTGCAGCGGGAGATCATTCTCACCTTTGCCCTGGTCACGTTCGGGGTCGTGGCAGTTCTACTCGTCGGGTGGCGTACGCTGTTTGCCTGGTGGAACCGGTCGCGCCTCGTGTAACGTCCACAGGGGCATCGCGCACCGAGTGATGTCTGCCATCTGAATCGAAAAATTGCATCCGGGTGCGACGCATGACTTGTGCGTCGCACTTATTCTTGTTCGAGGTTCGATTAACTTACATCATGACTGTTTTTCTTGTTCGCGGACTCACGGTGTTGTACACGGTTGCCGTGGCGTGGCTTTTGCTCTACAGCGTACAGGCGCTGTTCTTCAGCCTGGTTTTTTGGCGCCGTGCGCAGGTGCAGCCGGCCCCCGCGGCCCCGCCTTCGTGGCCGATGGTCACGGTGCAGCTCCCGATTTTCAATGAATTGCATGTTGGTCGCCGACTGCTGGCGGCCGTCGCCGCGCTGAACTATCCACGCCAGGCGCTGCATATCCAGGTGCTTGACGACTCGACTGACGAAACGACCGTCCTGCTGAAGGCTGAGGTGCGGCGCTTACAGGCGCGTGGGTTTCAAGTGACGTATCTGCACCGCGACGACCGTCGCGGCTACAAGGCTGGCGCGCTGGCGGCCGGCCTGGCGCAGACCGGGGCTCATTTCGTCGCGATCTTCGACGCCGATTTTGTGCCGCCGCCCGATTTTCTCAAACGGGCGCTGCCTCACTTGCTGGCTGATCCCAACGCCGGCTTCGTGCAGGCGCGCTGGGCGCACCTGAATGCCACCTATTCAGGCCTCACGGGCGCGCAGGCGTTGGCGCTGGACGGTCACTTCGTCATTGAGCAAACCGCACGGCAGCAGCTGGGCGCGTTCATCAGCTTCAACGGCACGGCCGGCATCTGGCGGCGCGCCTGCATCGAGGCCGCCGGCGGTTGGCAGGCCGACACCCTGTGTGAAGACTTGGACCTGAGCTACCGCGCCCAACTGCTCGGCTGGCGCGGCATCTATCGGCCTGAGATTGGCGTGCCCGCGGAACTGCCTCCGCAGCTGCTGGCCTTCAAGCGCCAGCAGTTTCGCTGGGCCAAAGGCTCCGTGCAGACCCTGCGCAAGTTGTGGAAGCGGGTCGCATGGGGTTCGAGACCATCCACCCCACACGGGCAGCCGACACGGTCGCCCTTGAGGACACGGATTTTGGGCCTGCTCCATTTGAGCGGCTACGCGGTGCATCCACTGCTGGTGCTGGTGCTGCTCTTGTCCCTGCCGATGCTGTGGTTAGGCCCAGCGACGCAGCCATCGGTGGGGCTGTTTGGATGGGCCAGCCTGGGGCCGCCGCTGCTCTTTGCCCTTGCGCAGCGCCATCTCTACGCCGATCAGCCGGGCGGGTGGTTACGCCGCTTCGCCTATTTCCCCGGCCTCATGCTGTTGGGCATCGGCCTCGCGCTCAATGGTACGCAGGCGGTCATCGAAGGGCTGATCGGTCGCGGGGGCGCATTCCGCCGCACCCCCAAATTCCATGTCAAGCAGCAGGCCGATGCCTGGGCAAACAGCCCGTACGCGCTGGGTCTCGACTGGACGACCGCCGGCGAGATCGTGTTAGCCCTGTACGCGCTGACAGCGGTGGTTGTGGCTGTTTGGCGTCACAGCCTGGGCGCGGCGCCCTTCCTGGCCTTGTACGCGTTGGCGTTTGGCAGCACCGCGGCCGTCGGCCTCTGGCAGGCCGGACGCGTCCACATGCGACCCAGGCATCCACTCGTTCCGCCGCGCCTGGCGCGTTAGACGCGCCAGGCGCGTTAGACGCGCCTGGCGCGTTAGACGCGCCTGGCGCGTTAGACGCGCCTGGCGAGCAGAGTCATTCTCGATAGGAGGTTGGTTATGATCGAAGTCAAAATCCCTGGCGGCGAGCCGTGGCAGTTGGCGCATCTGGTGCTTGATCTCAATGGCACCCTGGCCTGTGATGGCGTCTTGCTCTCAGGCATCGCCAAACGCATCGCGGCCCTGAAATCCCAGCTGACGATTCATCTTCTCACCGCGGATACGCACGGCAGCGCGCAGCAGGCGGCGCAGAAACTGGACGTGGAGCTGCATGTACTGGCCGCTGGGCCAGGCGGCCCGCAGAAGGCGGACTTTGTGCAGGCCTTGGGGGCATCCCAGGTCGTGGCCATGGGCAACGGCACCAATGACGCCGCCATGCTGCGCGCCGCGCGCCTGGGCATCGCCGTGCTGGGCGATGAGGGCCTGGCGCCGGATGCGTTGGCTGCCGCAACAATCGTCGTGCGTCATGCGCACGACGGGCTGGACTTGCTCCGTTTTCCGATGCGCCTGAGCGCCAGCCTGCGCCCGTGAGGCCGCTGTTCGGCTAACGCCGGATGACAGGCAAAAAAGAAACAGACGCGGGCGGTGTGATGTAGCGCAGCAAGGCGCCGTTGTCGCCCACAGCCCATCCGTCTGTGGCTGAGACCATATCTAGCGCCGCGACAGTCCAGCTGGGCGGGATGGGCGCTTCGTTCCAGCCGCTGCCATTCCAGTGGAAGAAATGGTTGGCGCCAACCCAGTTGCCGACCGCCCAGCCATCGCTGGGCGATAACATGCGCACGCCAACCAGGTCGAGATTGCTGGGGTTGACCACCTGAGTCCAACGGTGCGCATCCCAATGGGCGATGGTAAAGCGGCGTCCAACGCTCCAGCCGTCGAACGCGGACAGCATGTCCAGGGCGCGCAGGTCGTCCTCTGCAGGCGGGAGCAGCTCGCGCCAGGCGCTACCATCCCACTGCAACGCCGTGCTCTGCGCGCCGACTGCCCAGCCCGCGATTGGCGTAACCATGTCAATGGCAAACAAATGGCGAGTAGTGGGGCCTGCCACCACGGCCCAGGCCTGGCCATCCCAATGCAGGATGACCCCCTCTTGACCCACCGCCCACCCATCGCTGGCGGACAGCATGGCGACGGCGTTCAATTGCTTGGTGGTCGGCGTGGGGATCTGCGCCCAGGACGCGCCATCCCAGTGCAGGGTGGCGCCTGCGTCGCCCACCGCCCAGCCGTCATTGGCTGCCAGCATGTGGACGCCGCGCAGGGCCGCCGTTGCTGGCCCGGCGACGCGCGCCCAGTCCAGCCCATTCCAGTGCAGGATGGCGCCGGCATCGCCCACGGCCCAGCCGTCATTGACCGTCAGCATGTCCACCGCGCGCAGATTATCCACCGCCGCCTCGCCGGCCGGCGCTGTCCACGCGCGGCCGTTCCACTGGAGCCGCGTGCCGCCGCTGCCGACCGCCCAACCGCTGCCCCCCGGCAGAACGTCAATCCCGAGCAGTCCCCCTGTGGTTGGGCTTGGTGCGACCAGCCAGGCCGCGCCGTCCCAATGGAGCAGCACGCCGCCGCTGCCCGCGGCCCAGCCGTCAGCCGCACTCAGCATCGAGAGCGAGGTCAAATCTGCATTCGTCGGACTGCTTGCCTGCGTCCACAGCACGCCGTTCCAGTGCAAGATCGCGCCTTCCGCGCCCACGGCCCAACCGTCGGTTGGCGAAAGCATATCCACGGCCTTGAGCGAAGCGGCCAGGGGGCTGGCAACGGGCGTCCACTTATTGCCGTCCCAGCGCAGGATCGTGCCCTGGTTGCCAACCGCCCAACCGTTGGCGGCGGAAAGCATATCCACTGCCGTCAGCTTTTGATTGACCCCGGCCACCGTGCTGTCGGTCCACGACGCGCCATCCCAGTGCACCACCACCGCCCAATAGCGTTGCCAAAACACATAACCAACGGCCCACACGTCGTCGCTCGCGATCATGCTGACCGAGGCCAGGCGCAGCGTGTTCGCGGGAGGGTGCTGCGTCCAGGTTTGCCCGTCCCAGTGCAGCATATCGCCCTGGTCGCCCACAGCCCACGCATCGTGGGGTGAAAGCATGTCCACGGCAGTCAGGCTGCCATTGGCAGGGTTCGGCACGTCGCTCCAGGCGATGCCGTTCCAATGGAGAATCGCGCCGTGGCCCGTCATGCCTCCGACCGCCCAACCGTCGTTCGCCGACAGCAGGGTGACACCGGCCAAGTGGTGGCGGCACGGATTGGCCTGGCTGGGGGGCCAGCATTGCCACGCGCCAGAACTAGCCGGCGCGATCGGGGCTAGATCAGCCTGGGGTAGAGCTGCGGAGAATAAAATCGCAAGCAAGGTGTTCAGGGCAATGGCCTGCAAGAGTCTACTTGTCATACAATGCTCGGCGTGCAAAAGATGTGGTTCGCCGCGAGGCGATACGCCTGCCTCATGGTAGCGCCTTCCGCGACTGGCGTCAAAAAACCTGGCGTCACGACAGTTTGGGTGATGCAGGCCCACTTTCGACAACAGAAGAGGCAGCCCCAGGGCCGCCTCTTCTGTTATTCTCAAACTTGCCGGGATGTTATCTAATCTTCGCTTCGATGAGCTGGTCCATAGCGGCAAGCTGCTCCGGCGACGACATCGTCTTGAGTACCTCCGCATGCACTTCGGCGGCATGCACCATGGCTTTCTGTTTTACTTCTGACGCAGATTCGCCATGTACGACATGATCACAATCCATTCCCAAATCACGACAAGCAAGCTGAAGCATCTGAAACCTCCTGCTGACAGTGCGATCTTCCCTACAAAGGCAAGACCAGAAACAGCGACACCACGTGTGGGGACATGGCTGGCCTAGTGTAACATAATTCAATGCTGAATGCAACAGGAACGGATATCTTACCCCTCGCTGATTCAACTTCGTGGCTTGGTGGTTTTGTGACTTCGAGTGACGGATTTGTGGGGTGACACGGCGCGTGCTATACTGACTCATTACATAAGAAGGAATCTCTTCCATGCAGCGAACCTTGTTTGAAAACCGTTTTTTGATGGGCGTGCTGAGCCGCCCGGCCACCTTTATGATGCGCCGGGCCGGCTGGCGGATCGAAGGACAGCCGCCCGCGTTGCCCAAGTACGTGATTGTGGGCGCGCCCCACACCTCCAATTGGGATTTCCTGGTCATGCTGGGCGTTGTCTTGACGGTCGGGATCGAGATGTTCTGGCTCGGCAAGCACACCCTGTTCAAGCCGCCCCTGGGCGGCCTGTTTCGCTGGTTGGGCGGCATCCCGGTAGACCGCAGACAGGCTAATGGGCTGGTGGATCAGTTGGTGGATGTTTTTCATGCTCACGAAAAGCTGGTCCTGGTTGTCCCGCCGGAAGGCTCACGTAAGAAGTTGAAGACGTGGAAGAGCGGATTTTACCACATCGCCAGGGGCGCGCAGGTGCCGATGGCATTGGTTGCCATGGATTATGGGCGCAAAGTCGTTGGCTTTGGGCCAGTGGTGACGCCCACCGGCGACTTGGAGGCTGATATGGTTTCCATTCGCTCATTCTTTGCTTCTGCCGTCGGCAAGTTTCCCCACGAAGCCGCGCAGATTGCGCTCAAGTAGCGACCTTTCATATCAGTCGCCCATGCGCAGGGCGCTGCAATCCGGCGGATTGCGCCACAGAATATAATGTAGCGCAAGCCGCTGGCTTGCCTTTGTGGCGCGGGGCGCTGCAATCCGGCGAATTGCGCCACAGGGCTATTTTCGGGTCAGTCGCCTGCAGAAAACTAGCCAAGTCGGGTTCGTGCAGGCCTCTGTCAATCCCTGGTTTGAGATGCACGGAGATCAATGACCATGAGCACCGCATCGCCCTTCATCAAACCACAGTATGGCGGCCGCTGCTTTGCGGATCTGCCATCCACCCTGCACCGCCTGCTGACTGGCGATGGTCAGGCGGCCCTGGCGTCCGACCTACTCGATGGGCTGGCCGATCGCTACGATACCATCATCTTCTTGTTCGTGGATAGCTTCGGTTGGCGCTTTTTCGAAAAGACAGCTTCAGACTATCCGGCCTTGCAGCGCTTTGTGCAGCAAGGTCGCGTCGCCAAGATTACGTCGCAGTTCCCGTCCACGACAGCCGCGCACGTCACCACCATTCACAGCGGCCTCCCCGTCGCGGTCAGCGGGGTCTACGAATGGTTCTACTATGAACCACTGCTGGACACGATCATCGCGCCCCTGCTCTTTTCCTTTGCTGGCGATGAGGCGCCGAATACCCTGCAGAAAACAGGGATCACGGCCGCGCAGTTGTTTCCGACGCGCACCGTCTACCAGGCCCTGGCCGCGGCTGGAGTCAAGTCGCTGGTTTTTCAGCACGTCTCCATCACGCCGTCAACCTACTCAAACCATATGCTGGCCGGCGCTTCTGCGCAGCCGTTCAAGACGATCACGCAGGGGATGGTCAACCTGACGCAGGCGCTGGCCGACCGCCAGGGACCGACCTACATTTTCCTCTATTATGATGAAATTGATGCGATCTGTCATCGGCATGGCCCAACGGCAGCGCAGACCGAGGCGGAGATTGACACCTTTCTGTCCGTCCTCGAACGCCAGTTCTTTCGCCGCGTACGTGGACGCCAGGGGCGCACTCTGCTCATGCTGACCGCCGATCATGGTCAGGTGGACGTCAACCCCGACAAGACGATCTATCTCAACCAGCGCCGGGAGTTTGCCGGCCTTGATCGGTTTCTCAAGCACAACCGCCAAAACTGGCCTTTGGCGCCGGCTGGGTCGGCGCGCGACCTCTTCCTGGCGATCCACGATGAGCGGCTGGATGAGGCGCAGGCGTTTCTCGCCGCGCGCCTGGCGGGCCGCGCCGAAGTTCACAAAACCGCCGATCTGATCGCGGCCGGTTACTTCGGCCCGCTGTCCCCCTCGCCCGTCTTTCTGGCGCGCGTGGGCAACCTGGTCATCCTGCCGTTCGCGGGCGAAGCTGTTTTTTGGTACGAGAAGGACCGCTTCGAGCAGAAATTCTGGGGCCATCACGGCGGCCTGACGCCGGCGGAGATGGAGATTCCGCTGCTGATGTGTGAGTTGTAAGGAGCTTTTGCGTGGGATACTTGCTGCTAGAAGGCGGCGCTGAGTTTGGCGGGCGCATGGCTGAGCCGGACCGCCGCGCGCTGGCGTTGGCGGGCGGGCCAGAGGCGTCCATCGTCATCATCCCCACGGCCGCGGCGCCAGATCACAATCATGAACGAGCCGGGCAAAACGGGCGGCGCTGGTTTGCCAGCCTGGGCGCGCGCCAGGTGCACATCGCCCCGCTGCTTGACCGCGCCTCGGCCAACGAGCCGGGCGTGGCGGCGATGCTGGCCGCGGCGCGATTGATCTATCTGCTCGGCGGCTTTACGCATTACCTGGGGCAAACCTTGCAGGGCAGCCTGGCCTGGCAGGCCGCGCTGGAAGCCCATGCCGCCGGCGCGGTCATTGCCGGCAGCAGCGCGGGCGCGATGGTCATGTGCCAGTTCTACTACGATCCTCAGCGCGGCGTTGTCGAGCAGGGCCTCGCCCTGGCGCCCAACGCGTGCGTGCTGCCCCATCATGACACCTTTGGTCAGCGTTGGGCGCCGCGCCTGAGCAGCCTGCTTCCGCAGGCTGTGCTGATTGGCATAGATGAACGCACGGGGCTGATCAACGATGGGCCTGAGGGTACGTGGACCGTCTACGGTCAGGGCAGCGTGACGTTGTACCGCCATGGGCAAGCGCAGCGTGTGGCGTCGGGGAAAACTTTGAGTCTCGACGAAAAGCCACGGTAAAAAAGGAGTCAATCAAGACAGCCAATGGAAACAACGGTGGGGTATGAGCGGATTACGACGGAGGCGCGCGGGCATGTTTTCCTGATCGGACTCAACCGGCCAGACAAACTCAATGCCTTCGACGCGCAGATGCTGCGCGAGCTGGCGGCAGCGTACACGGCGTACGAGCAGAACCATGACCTCTGGTGTGGAGTGCTCTTTGCGCACGGCCGTGCGTTCACCGCCGGTCTGGACCTGGCCGCCATGATGCCCCTCCTGGCGCGGGGTGAAAGCATCGCGCCGGCGGGCAGCATTGACCCCTGGGGCGTCATGGGGCCGCCCGTCACCAAGCCGATGGTGTGCGCTGTGCACGGACGCTGTCTGACGGCCGGCATCGAGTTGATGCTGGCATGCGACATTCGCGTGGCGGCGCGCGATGCGGTTTTTGCGCAAATTGAAATCAAGCGCGGCATCTTGCCCTTTGGCGGCGCGACGATTCGCATGCCGCAGGTGGCCGGCTGGGGCAACGCCATGCGCTACCTGCTGACAGGCGACGAGTTCAACGCCGAAGAAGCCTATCGCCTGGGCCTGGTGCAAGAAGTGGTTGAGCCGGGCGAAGAACTGGCGCGCGCGGTGGCCCTCGCCGAGACGGTCGCGCAACAGGCGCCGCTGGGCGTGCAGGGTACGCTGGCGTCGGCGCGACAGGCGTTGGCTGAAGGTCCGACGGCCGCAGCCGCCAGTTTGTTGCCGACCTTGCAGGCGCTGATCAAGACCGAGGACGCCCAAGAAGGCGTGCTTTCGTTTCTACAGCGGCGTCAGGCACACTTCAACGGGCGCTAGATCCTATATCAAGGTTGACCGCCCATTTGCCGTTTGGCGACGTTTTGGGTTACAATATGAACCCCATGTGCCTCTTGTTCTCAATGCACCGTTTCGATTCAAACAAGGAGGATTTGATGAAGCAATTACGTGTTCTCACCGTCGTTGCGGTACTTGTCCTGTTGGCCGCGTTACTCGGCTCTGCCGCGCTGGCCAATCCGAGCACCGCATCCAAGACTGAAGGCCCTGCAGACACCTTCAGCCTCACCCTACTGCACACCGATGACACCCACGCGCGCGTGGACGGGCAAGACGGAATCGGCGGCTCGGCCCGTTTGGCCACCACGATCAACCAGTTCCGCGCCGCCAACAACAATGTGATGTTGGTAGATGCTGGCGACCAGTTCCAGGGTACGTTGTTCTATCGTTTGTTCAAAGCCGATATCATCACCCAAACCATGAATATGCTTGGTTACGATGCGATGACCATCGGCAATCACGAGTTCGACGATGGCCCCGGTGAGTTGGCCCGCCTGATTACCGGCGTCAACTTCCCCGTGGTCAGCGCCAACATTGACGCCAGCGCAGAGCCGCTCCTGGCTGGACTCATTGCACCCTCCGCCGTTGTCACGATCAACGGCGAGCAAATTGGCGTCGTGGGTGTGACCACGCAGGAAACACCGATTCTCTCCAGCCCCGGCCCCAACGTCCATTTTACAGACGAAGTGGCGGCCGTGCAGGCGGCTGTGGATCAGTTCACGGCCCAGGGCATCAACAAGGTTGTGGCGCTGACGCACATCGGCTACGTTGAAGACGTCGCGCTGGCGCAGGCCGTGCACGGTGTGGACATCATCGTCGGCGGTCACAGCCACACCTTCCTCTACACGCCGGACACCGCGCCTGTCAACGGCGACATTCCGGCTGGCCCGTATCCTACGGTAGCCACGGGCACCGACGGCAACCCCGTTCTGGTGGTGCATGCTTTCCAGTGGAGCCGCTACCTCGGTCATCTCGACGTGACTTTTGACAGCAACGGCGTGCCGAGCTCCTGGTCCGGCGATCCTATCTACATGGGCCCCGCCGTCGCCAAAGATCCGACCGTCCAGGCCCTGGTAGACTCCTACCGCGCGGAAGTGGACCGTCTGCGCAACACCTTCATTGGCGAGACGACCGTGCCGCTGCCGATTATCGTCGGCGGTCAGCAGATCTGCCGCGCCGGTGAGTGTCTCATGGGCAACCTGGTGGCTGACGCCATGCTCCGGCGCGTCAACATGATTGATCCGAACGTGCACTATGACTTTGCCATCACCAACGGCGGCGGTCTGCGTGCACCGATTGACGTCGGGCCGATCAGCATTGGCGAAGTCTTCGAAGTGCTGCCCTTCGGCAACACCATTGCCACCTTTGGCTTGCGCGGCGCGGATGTCATCACGGCCCTGGAAAACGGCGTCAGCCGTGTGGGCCTGGGCAGCAACGGTCGCTTCCCGCAGGTCAGCGGCCTGCGCTTCAAGTTCAATCTGAAGTTCCCGGTTGGCTCACGTGTGAGCGACGTTGAAGTCTTCAACGGCACGAGCTACGAGCCTCTTGAAATGGACCGCGTCTACAAGGTCGCGAGTAACAACTTCATGCGCCTGGGCGGCGACGGCTACAGCGTCTTCCTGACCAACGCCATCAATCCCTACGACTTCGGGCCGGGGTTGGAAGATGCCGTGATGGACTACGTCACCGTCATGTCGCCGATTACGCCCGTGATCGAAGGACGCATCACGCGCGTCACGGTCACCGATTCCATCCAGGTCGCCCCCACCACGGCGATGGTGGGCCAGACGGCCACCGTCAGCGTGAGCGCCAGCAACACGGGCGGCGTGAATGGCATCATGCACATCGTTCCCTTCGACGCGAACCAGGTTGAGTATGTGGAAGGCAGCGCCACGAACGGCGCCTTCCCGGTGCGCGTACCGATGAATGTGGCGATGAACCTGCTGCAGAACGGCGGCGTGGCGGCCCTCAAGGCGGCTGCGCCTGAGACCAGCGGCGCGGTCGCCGTGGCCTGGGTTGGCAATCAGGCACCTGATCAGACTGTGGCGTTTGACTTCCAGCTCAAGGTGCTGCCTGGCGCCGCGGGCGCCGGTGTCAACCTCACCGTGAAATCCTACGTGATGAACACCGAAATGGCCACGGCCACGGCCACGCTCAGCGTGCCGGCGCTCAACGCGTATGAGATGACCTTCCAGAACGGCGCCAATGGTTACAGCGGCGCCGATGACACCTTCCTCAATGCCTGGATGCCGATGATGGCCCACGGCATGGAGAGTAACTTCTACATCCGCCAGCCGGGCGTGAAGACCGGGCTGGTCAAGTTCGACCTGTCGAGCGTCACCGCGATGGCGCAGGTCAGCCAGGCCCAGATTGGCCTGTACGTCACCTACGGCAGCGGCAATCCCGTCACGATGGAAGCCTACCAGGTGACCAAGCCGTGGGCCGAAGACAGCGCCAGTTGGATGGATGCTGCCGCCGGAATGCCGTGGGAGATGCCGGGCGCCATGGGTCCCAGCGATCATGCGGCGCGGTTCAGCGATCGCGTCTCCTTTGGCGGCGGCGGCCGTTGGGTTTGGTTCGACGTGACCCACCTGGCCCAAATGTGGGTCATGGATCCCAGCAGCAATAACGGTATCGTCATCATGGGCAGCGGCGCGACCAACTCCGAACTGGAGTTCACCGCGTCCGAGTACGTCGTGCCGTTTGCACGACCGCAGCTCAAGCTGGTCTACCAGGCGCCCTGAAGCGCCGAATGAATTCGGGCCGAAAGGGCGTTCCGCCGCTAGGACTTCGGCGAGCGGCTCGACTGAGCGGTTCGACTGAGCGCTCACGCCGAAGGCTCGCCGAAGTCTCAGTCGAGCCGTCAGCCTGCGCCGACCGCTAGCGCCTCCACGCTTGCCCTGAGCAAAGTCGAAGGGCAGGTGAACGCCCGGCGGTACGCCCGTTAGGTGCGATTTCAATCGCTAGAATAACCACAAAGCACCGGGCTTTCGATTCTCATCAGGATCGAAAGTCCGGTGTTTTTGTCGCCTCTGAAGGTCCAAATGCGCTCAGGTTGTTGACCACAGAGATCGCAAAGAACGCAAAGAAGCCCTGCCACTTGTGCGCCTGATCTGTCGTGTCACTGTGTTCTGTGTGCTCTTTGTGGCCGAATGTGTGCTACGTTTGGCTCTGCTATGGTTGCCCTGGGGTGGTTGACAACACGCTGTGCCTGCGCTACGATACGGGCGCATTTCACGGTCGGAGAAACCATTGATGATGCCAAACTTCTCAGACGCCGTGGACGATGAGCGGCTGCGCAACGAACTGCTTGACGCCATTCACCGCAAGGGCGCATTCCAGCGCTTCAAGGATACGATCCGTCGTCGCGGCATCGAAGCGGATTGGCGCCGCTTCCACGATGAGGCCCTGGCCGTGATCGCCCGGAGCTGGCTGGAGCATAACGAGATTGCGTATACGGAGGCGTAGGTCGCCCGACTGGATGCAGGTCATGCAGGAAACCGGTCAGTCGCTTGCGAGGCGGCTCGTCGCTCTTTTTGGGCCGCTGCGCGTGCCGATTACGGCGCCGGCATAACCTGCCTTCACACCATCCCCTAAAACCAGGCATCCACAGCCGCACGGGTTTCCGGACTAAAAGCGGCGAACTCTTCGTCGGTGATGAGGTTGTGTTGACGCCACAAGATCAGGTGGGTCAGGGCATACGAACGACTCCACCGGTTGAAGCTGTCGGCCACCAGTTGATCCCGTTCCTGGATATGGCGGTACAACGCCAGGTAGGTGGAGTGGCAGCCTCCCTCTTCAGCTGCAGCGATCAGGCTCTGCGCCTCGTCCAGGATGCGCTGGCACAGCCGTTCCAGCGCCAACTGCTTGAGGCGGGAAAGGTGTTTCCAATCTCGTTCGGGAAAAATCATGGTAGCCTCCCCATAGACTTCTAGTTCGAGAACAGATCAAGAGACAAGGCGCTCTTCGATCTGCGCCATCTGTTCTGCCACCTGCTCCCCTCCGCAATCAGCTCCTGCCGACGCTCATCAAGCGCCAAGCGGTGCTCGCTGTCCAGCCGGCGAATCGCTAAACACCTGACATGCTTTCGCAAATCATGTCATTCAGCGCTGCTCTCATCGCGCGGCGCAATGCAACGCGCCCGTAGTTGGTCGAAGGCCACAGGCAGCGCAGGGACTGGCTCCGCGTACTCCAGTTCTTCCCAAATGGCGATCATGCTGTCGCAGAACCAGATGGTTTCGTCCGCATGACCATCTTCAGCGTGTGCTGACCAGACAGCGACCAGGTAGTCGAGCACCTGCGCCAGGGTGCGCTCATTGAAGGAAGCGGCATAGGCGCAGGCCTCGGCATAGTGGCGCAGCACCAGCTCGCTGTTCGGTTGGGCTGCCAGGCGTTCCAGGTCGCCGCGCAGTTGACAGATCCAGGCCTGGCAGTCGGCGTACCCTGCGCGCTCAGCAATCGCCCAGGCGGCATCGAGATGCGTTCTCGCCTGTTCCCAATCCTCTCGCAGCGCGGCCAGCTTGGCTAGGCCGAGCCAGATGAACGCCTCGATCCGGGCGTCCCCTTGCTCACGTGCCAACGCCAACGCCTCACGGTAAGCTCGTTCAGCGTCGGCGTCGCGCCGCAGCGTCAAGTAGAGGCCGGCCAGGTTGAACCAGGTGTGCTTTAGGCTGCGCCGGTCGCCGACCGCGTGTTTACGCGCCAGAGCATCCAGAAAAGCGCCTTCGGCCTCACGGTACTGACCCAACGACAGATAGGTATCGCCAAGGCCGGTCAGCACCTGGCCCTCCAGGTGCGCATCGCCCAGGTCGCGGACCAGCGCCAGCGCTTCCTCATGGTAACCTCGACCCTGCTGGTGGTTCCCCAACAGCCAGGCGACGTTGCCCAGGTTGGTCAATGCCTGCACCTGTCCGTAGAGATCGCCAGTCCCCTGGAAGGCTGCCAGACTGCGCTCGTAATGCTCGGCAGCGTTCGTCCACTCGCCGCGCGCCTCGGCGACCAAGCCCAGGCTGTTCACCGTTTCTGCCAGCCCGTGGCTGTCGCCCAGTGCTTCCTGGATGGCGGCGGCAGCCGCAAAGAACTCGGCAGCATCGGCCAGTTGCCCGCGCGTCCAGGCCACCGAACCGCGGTTGTGCAGCACCGCAGCCTCGGTTTCCCGGTCGCCTGTCGCGCGAGCGATACTCAGTGCTTCCGAAAAGCGTGCATCGGCCGCATCGAGCTGGCCCTGACCGTACAGGGCCAGGCCCAGGCCGTTCAGAATGCCGGCGCGCGTTGACGCGTCAGGCAACTGCTCGGCCAGCGCCAGCGCCTGTTGGTACAGTGCGGCGACCTCGTCCAACGGCTGGTCGAGCCGGCGCAGCACGTTGGCCAGGCCGTTGAGCGCCGCGACCTGCCCGGAAAGGGAGACGGCCGCGCGGTGCAGAGCCAGCGAGCGTTGATAAGCTGCGGCGGCGCCCGCCCAATCCCCTCGCTGGACCAGCAGCGTGCCTTCCAGATAGCGAACCACACCCTGCTCGTTCTCGCCCAGGGAGCGACCTTTGAGCATCCACAGCAGAACCGCCGCCCGGTCGAGCTGCCACCCATCGCGCGCCGCGATAAACGCCGCCTGCCAGCGCGCCAACGCGCCCGGCGCCTGCGCGTCCAACCCGGCCGCAATCAGCTCGATCTCGTAGTCGGCTTCATGGCTCTGGTTGCGAGGCTTCTGGCTCATGTTCCGTGAAATGCTGCTGCGCCTGCGCGCTGTCCCCGATGATCACCCCCTGGGCCGGCCCATGAATGTGAATCTCGTATTTGGCGGCAGCCTGGGTCTCAGACGGCTTGGTTGCCTGCCCTGCCTCCTCCGGCTCCTTGATCCCTGCCTTCTCTGCGTAGTACGCCATCAGTCGCCGAGTCAGCCGGTCGTACTCGCTGGAGCTGGTGAACTTGAGCCGCTCCAACAGCAGCTCTCGGATCTTGTCGTGGAACTTGAGGCCGTAGGGGTGGCGCTCGATGAAGGAATGCCGCTGAAGCTTATCGTAGATCTTGCGCGCATCTTTGACATCTACTTCCAGAATGACCGATACGGTCTCCGGATCGAACCAGCGGGCCACCACGCCCTTTTCCAGGAACGCCTGCACTTCCGCCACCCGCCCACGGCGCAGAATCCGTTCCAGAAGTTCCGAAGCGATCCGATCGCGGTCGGCGCTGCTCTCCAACGCGCCAACCTGCTCCCAGCCGCCGGCTTCCTTGGCCAGGTGGCGCACCAGTACCAGCAACAGCGGATAGCCGCCGGTGAAGCGGTAGACCTGGTCGAGCACGACGGGGGCGCTCAGACCGTAATGACGCAGGTACGCCTTTGCGTCCACCTCATCCAGCTCGCGCAGAGGCTGACTGCTGACCTTGTCGCCGTGTTCGCTCCAGTCGAAGTTGACCCGGTGCAGCTCGTTGCGGCCGAGGATCACGAGCCGCGCCGCGGGCGGCAGGCCGGGGGTCAGCGTCCGGCAGACCCAGTCGTCCAGCCCCTCCATCTCCTCGTAGGTGTCAATCAGCAGCGCAACCGGCCGGCGCAGCTCGGCCAGACCAGCGGCCAGCCCCTCCATAAAGCTGCTCGTCAACGCCCGCTCGGCGCCGCGCAGGTAGCGCTCCATGGCAAAGCGGTTGCTGACCGTGCGCTTGACCGCTTCAGTGACCGTGCTCCCCAGGCCGCCCAGGATGCCGCCCAGTCCGGCGGGGTCCTTGACGTTGCCCACCACATCGAAGAGCGCCGAGATCCCGCCGCCCTGCTGCAGCACCTGGTTGACGATCAGGTAGTCATGGAACTGGCGGTCGAACTCGCGGAATCCGTCTGCCAGCTTCTCGCCGGCCGGGCTGGCGATCAATCCCGTCATGAACAGGCCGAGGATACGGTCCGGCGTCAGGTCGGGTTGGATGCCATCCACGGCCGCCATCGGGATGCCGAGCGCCTGCGCATGGCCCAGCAGCTTGCCGCCCACCACGGTCTTGCCGATGCCGCCGGGGCCGTAGATCTCCAGCAGACGGTACGCTGTGCGGCCGGCCAATAAATCGTCGAACAGGGCAACCTCGGCCTGCCGGCCAACGACGAACTCAGGTGTTGGCATCGCTCTCCTCCTGATCTGATAGCGTTCTCCCATTCGTGTCTGAGGTGGCGAAAACGCCCTTCCTGGCGGCGGACCTGGGCCAAGTCAGGCAGAGCTAACCGAAAGCGTTTTACCTCACGCAACAGTGTGTCGCATAATCTGAAATCGTGCGCGGTGATTGCCCTGTCGAAAGCCCGCTTCCATTCCGCAGTGGCGCCAGGCATCTCGACGCGCAACAGCGTTGTCAGGTACTCAACCAAGTAGGAGGCACTGGTAACCATATCTCAAGTCCTACACCCTTAGCAGTTATCCAGCAGATACGCGTCGCGGGACTCGGCCATCGCCACCTCCGATTCGTCCGGGCCGGCGGATTCATCGGCGAGGACGTGGAGGCGCAGGTGTTTGAGTCCAGCTTTTCACCTCTGCTACTGCATCCTCCACCCACCTCGCCAGCTCCATCTGCTCCCAAAACTCGACCACATACCGGCACACAAACGCTGCATCCTCCGCTCGGCCGTGCTCGATCAACTCCTCCACGTTGCGCCGGATCGCGTCCATGCTGACGCGGTAGCGGCGCTCGTCGCCGTGCTGGCGAGCAATCGCAGCGGCTGTGGCGTAGTAATTGTACGCCTGGGGCAGCCGTTCGTCCACCGCGGCGTCGCCCAGGAGCCAGGCGATGACCACCAGCCAGCGGCCAGCGTCGTGTTCCTGCGCCAGGTCCCAGGCCGGTCGCAGGATCTCGGCGAGCTGCGCCTCCTTCTGCCCCTCGTCGCGCGCCACCACGCCGAACTTGTAGAGGGTCTCGATCTGGGCGGGGATGTCCCTGCGCTGCCGCTCCAGATCCAGCGTCTGCTCCAGCAGCGCCCGCGCCTCGTCGAAGCGGCCTTGCATGGAGCGCAGAATGCCCAGACCGCCCAAGGCACGATCTTGCAGCCGGAGGTCGTCCAACCGACGGCCGGTCTCGGCGGCTGAAAGATAGAGACCCTCAGCCTCATCTTGACGATCCAGCGCCCGCAGCGCACCGGCCAGGTTGACCTGCGCGATCCCGGCGTCCAGGTTCGCGCCCGCCTGGCGGTAGAGATCCAGGCTGCGTTGATGCGCGGCCAGCGCGTCCTCGGGCCGGTCCTCCAAGCCTTCCAACTGCCCCAGGTTGCCCCACATGAGCCCCTGGCCGCGCAGGTCGCCCAGCGATTCGTAGTGCGCCAGCGCCTCGCGATAACACGGCCGCGCCCGCTCGAGCAGTCCCTGTTCGTGATAGATGGCGCCCAGGTTGCCGAGCGCCTGCGCCTGGCCGCCTAAATCGCCAACCTGCTGCGCCAGCACCAAACTGTCGGTGTAGTACGTCATTGCCTGATCGAGTAGGCCCTGGTGCCGCGCCAAAATGCCCAAGTTGTTGAGCACGTCAATGACGGCCCGCTGTTCGCCATGGCGACGCAGCACCTGCAGAGCCTCCTCGTAGGCTGCCGACGCCCGCGCCAGCTCGCCGCGCCGGCGATAGACCTGCCCCAGGTTGATCTGCGCCCGCGCTACGCCTTGCGGCTGGCCCAGTTGGTCGTAGAGCGCCCTGGCCTGCTCCAACTCAGCCGCACCGGCCGTATCGTCGCCTGAGCTGATCAGCGCCAGGCCGAGATTGTTGCGTATCATCGCCTCTTCGCTAGTGCCGGTCCAGCCCAGCAAGAGGCGCGCCAGCGCCTGCCGATAGCGAGCGACGGCTGAGGGCAGCTCGCCGCGTGCCTGGTGCAGGGTGCCCAGGTCGTTGAGCACCCTGCTGGCATTGAAGTCGTCGCCGGTCTCGTCGAGGAGCGCCAGGCTGCGCAGGAAGTCAGCCTCGCTGCGGTCGTAGTCTTCTAGGAGCAGCTCCAGCAGCGACTGGCAGCGCAGCGCGACGGCCTGGCTGTGCGGCGAAAGCTGGACGCCGCTGCCCTTGATGCCGGTCAGTAGCAGCCGGCATTCAGCGACTGCGTTGTCCATCCAGGCATGCACGAAGCGGTCGGCCCAGCGGTGCGTGCCACCATCGTCGTCCTGGGCGATGGCCAGGCGGAAGTATTCGAGTTGATGGGCGGCGCCTGGCGCTGGACTGAATATCATGATGATCTCGTCAAGCCTCTTGCGCCGAGGCAACAGCGGGCCATTCCAAAGGACTTCATCTCTGGTCCACCGTACTTACCTGGGTTTAAGCGTCTTTTCCAGTTTCTCCAAGTCGGAGCGGGAGGAGATCAGGATGTCTTGCACTGTGGCAACCTCGCGCGCCGCGGCCGTAAAACCGCTGCGGCTGACGCACCAGGGCCGCGCCTGCAGCCTATCTGCCTTTCTCGCCAGATTCGCCAACTCCTTTTCACCCACAGCTTTGTTCTGCCACTTGACCTCCACCACCCAGCGCTGGCCGTCTTCGGTCTCAGCCAGTGCATCGGCTTCCACCTGACCGTCCGCTGAACGATAGGGGCCTACCTTGCTGAAGGTTGGCAACTGGATGCGGCCGCTTGCGCCGAACCAGGCGCCGTCCACTTCCTGGCCGGCGAAGACGCGTAACAGTTCGCGCAATTGGCTCTCGCGTGCCCGCCCCAGTTCAGCCGACAACCGCGCCTGTTTCGCTTCCAGGTCTGCCAGGAGAGGCGCCAGCGCAGCCCGGCTCGCCATCGGATCCACCTCGATGCTGCGCGTCATTGCCGCCACCCAATAGCGCAACACCGGATCGCAGTAGAAGTATTCTCCACTTTCTTCTATTACCAGATCCACTTCCTGCAGCGCCCGCAAGTAGCTACGCGTGCTTGGCGCCCCTTTGCGAACCCGTCGGGCCACCTCGCTCAGCGTCAACCCCTCCTCCCCCGCCAGCGCCTGAAGGATAGCCTTGAGAATCCCGTAGCCTCGCGCCCGGCTCAACGAGATGTCGTAAAGGTAACGGCAGTAGTTGTAGATCTGTCCATTGCGGCTCAGCACCTCCAGGATGAAAGCCTGTTCCGCGTCCTGGCCGGTCATGGTTTCGGCTGTAGCGACCAGGCCAGTCAGCCGCAATGCTGCGGCGTAGATGTAGAACGGATGACCGCCGGTGAGCTCATGGAGCCGCCGGCCTACGCCCGGCGGGGGAGTGGCTCCTAACACGCGCTCGACGAGCGCCAGGCTGGCGTCGAGCGGAAACCTGGCCACCTCCAGCGCCTCGAACTGCAGAAATAGCGGCGACTGGCCTCCCTGAACCAGATGCTGCATGGCGCTGACAGCCGAGGCCGCCACAATGTACCCCAAGCGTCCCTGGCGCTGCATGGCCGACCGAAACAAGGGCATGGGCCGACGCACTGCGGGATAGTTGCCAAGCACCGCCAGCTCGGTAAACTCGTCCAGCAGCAGAAGAATGCGACAGTCCAGCTCCTCGGCCAGCTTCTCAGGAAAGTCGAGGGCTGTGCTGATTTGCAGCGCAGGATCGTCGTGGGCGCGATCCAATGCGCCTAGAGTCTGCGCGACGCAGCGCAGGCCGCCGGCTGGGCCGCTGAGCAGTCCTGATGTCGTCAGAAAGCTCTCTCGCTCACCTTGCCCTGCGGTCAGCGCCCAAAAGGCTACCAGCCCGATATAGCGCCGGCTGAACAGTTCTGGCGACGTCACCAATTCTTCCATGTCAATGTAGGCCGGACGGACGGGGCTATGTGGCCCTTTTTCGATCAGACGCGCTACGTGCTCTAACAGCAGCAGTGTCTTGCCGATGCGCCGGAGGCCGAACAGCGCCAGGTGCCGCGGCCGGCCGTCGGCCAGGCTGGTAGTGGCTTGTTCGAGCAGCGCCAGCTCACGCTCGCGGTCGGTGAAGAGAGCTCGCAGGTGCGGTGGATAAAAGGAGGTGGTCATGCGCGTCACTCCGTCATTGTTTAGGGCAATTGACCTATAGGTCAATTGCCCTAAGTATATCACAAAACGACGTATCCTGCACAGTTGATTCTGGGCCGCAATTGGTTGGTATGAGTTCGACGCCGCCTGAAGCAAACCCGATCTCTGCACCAGCCATCAAGTCTGCAGTTGCTCTTCGATCTGCGCCATTTGCTCGGCCACCTGCTCCCTCTCCGCAACCAGCTCCTGCCGACGCTCATCAAGCGCCAAGCGGTGCTCGCTGTCCAGCGTTCGCCCCAGGTCCTTGTCCAGCGCGGCGATGCGCTTCGAGAGAGCCTCGTAGCGGCTCTGCAGTTCGACCAACTGCTGACGCAGATGGCGTTGGGCGGACGGGCCGCTGGGGACGGGCGGCGCGGCCGGCGAATCGCTAAACACGTTCGTGACCTGCGCCTGGTCGCCGATCACGACGCCTTGCGCGCGGCCGATGTGAATGTTGTACTTCCCCTGCTGCACCACATGGTCGCGGCCGCCCACGACGATGCTGCCCTCGCTGCCGGCCAGCGCGCCGGTCCCCTGGGCGATCGCGCCGGAGCCGGTGAGAGTCGCCTGGTACGACACGACGGCGTCCCGTGGGGGCGACGCGGCTGGTGCAGCGCCCGCGTCCGGCGCCAGCAGCCGGTCGGCATATTCACGGTAGCGCGCCGGGTTGATGGCCTGGATCAGCGCGGCCAACCGCGCCATCTGTCCGCTGCGCTCGGCGTACTCGATCAGAAGCTGCACACGTTGGCTGCGCGTCTGGCCGGCGGCAAACTGGTTGGCGACCGGCCGGAAGTAATCGAACGCCAGGGCTGTGAACTCATCTTCGGTGAGGGCCGCGCTGATCAGGTCACGCAGCGCAGCGGTGTTGTAGCGTGTGGTCACGGGTCGCTCCTTTGCTGACAGATCAATAAATAGCATTCACAGTTCAGGGGGAGCGTCAATCGAGCGGCGCCTGGTGATTACCCACAAGTCTCATGAGACCACACCCCCATGTCAATGCATCTTGGATGACGCCGTTCCGCCGCAGCTACGCCCCAGCGCGACCCGTCTGCTGTGCGCGGTAGCGCGCCACTTCCACTGGGTTGATCTCCTCGAGCCGCGCAAGCAGGCTTTGCACCTGGTCCTGCTGGCGAACATAGTCGAGCAGACGTTGAACCTTGGTCGTACGCGCCATGCGGGCGTTGAATTTTTCATAAACTGGGCGGAAGTGATTGGAGCAAAGTACGGTCAGTGCATCGTCGCTCAGCACTGCATTGAGCAGATCGCGCAAGGGGTCATTGTTTGGCCTAACTTCCTTCGAGTAAACATCGGGCATGAGTCAAATCCTCCTCTGGTATGCCAGGGTTATAGCGCAAGTTCTACAATTTGCCACAGTTCGTCCCCGTGCAGCGATACGGGGTTGCCCTTCATGCTGGCCGGTCACGACAAAGGGGCTGACCGTGATTCCCGCCGCGGTCAGCTGTTCGATCAACTCGGCGGCGCGCGCCGGATGCCTACCGCGTCACGAGCAGCGCGCGGCGTCCCATCGCCGCGGCGAGCGGGCCAAGCTGGCGCAGAGTTCCTGCGCCAAAGATGATGCGCGTGGCGGTGGTAAATTCAAAGCGCATGGGCCTACCAGCCGCCATCGTCGGGAAACACGTTATTGTACTTGACGCTGCTGCGCGGCGCGGCCATCATCGGCGCCACGGCGTCGCGCCAGGCGGCATAGTGCGCGGTTTCCTTGTGGCGCGCCGGCGCGTCGGCCGTGCGATAGACCTCAACCAGCAGAAAATGCGCGGCGTCGGTCGCGTCGGCGTCCGGCGCCTGCAGCCGGTCGGCATACTCACGGTAGCGCGCCGGGTTGATGGCCTGGATCAGCGCGGCCAACCGCGCCATCTGTCCGCTGCGCTCGGCGTGCTCGAGCAGAAGCTGCACACGCTGGCTGCGCGTCTGGCCGGCGGCAAACTGGTTGGCGACCGGCCGGAAGTAATCATAGACCAGGATATTGAACTCATCCTCGGTAAGGGCCGCGACGACCAGTTCCCGCATGGCGGCCGGGTGATATCGTGTGGTCACGGGTCGCTCCTTTGCTGACAGATCAGTGAATAGCATATCACAGTTCACGGAGAGCGTCAATCAAGCGGCGGCGCGCTCGGTTGATAGCAGGGTAATAGGCGCCTGCGCTGCCAGCCGGTGACGCTCTTTTGGCGTCTATTTCCTGATCCGGACCCCTGTGCTATAATACGCCCCGGAGGCATCCAATGGCAACGTACAGAATCACGCTGGAGATCGAGCATTTGCCCGAAGGGCCGTATTTGGGGACAAGCCCCGATCTACCGGGCCTGATTGTGCAGGCCGAGACAGCAGAAGAAGTCATACGCCTGGCGCCAGATATCGCCGCCGACTTGATCCAGGTCATGCAGGAAATGGGTCAACCGCTGCCGACGCAGCTCGTTGCCCTTTTTACGCCGCTGCGTGTTCCAATCGCCGTGCCGGCATGACATACCGGGAGTTGGTTCGCAAGCTGCAAACCCTCGGCTGCGAGTTCAAACGTCAGAGCAAGGGCAGTCACGAAATCTGGGCCAATCCGCACAAAAATCTTTCAGCCGTCATTCCTCACCATCCCGGGGATATCCCCAAGGGGACGCTCAACGCAGTCCTGAAACAGTTGGGTATTGATCGAGACGAGTTCGACGCCGCCTGAAGCAAACCCGGTCTTTGTACCAGCGCCTCAAGCCCGCAGATGCTCTTCGATCGGCGCTATTTGCCCTGCCACGTGATTTCTATCCGTGACAAGATCCTGCCGACGCTCGCCAAGCACGACCTTCGTTTCGCTGTCCAGCGTTCGCCCCAGGTCCTTGTCCACCGCGGCGCTGTCATTCGACCAACTGTAATCCCTGTGCGACAATTACCTTTCATATGGGCTATTCCGTACGATGAGCCGATTATGCCATACAGGAAATCATCATAGCAAATACTGAAAGGATGAGCCGATGGGATTCAAGCGACGCCGCCTGGCCTGGCTGCTGATGGCGCTGGCTGTGCTGACGCTGTGGATGCTGAACGCCAGTCAGCCCGGCGCCGCGGTCGAGGGCTGCCTGGCGGCCTGCGCCAACGCCGCGCGGCCGGACGATGGCAGCGTGCGCATCGTTTCGCTGAACGTGCTGCATGACTTTCCGCGCTTTGCCTACTTGCCGCAGCGCCTCGATCTGATCGCGGCCGAAATCCGACGCCTGGATGCCGACATCGTGCTGCTGCAGGAAGCGCCGTGGACGTGGCGCGTGGGGTCGGGCGCGGCCTACCTGGGCCGGGCCACCGGGCTGAACTATGGTTTTCTACGCGCCAACGGCAACCGCTGGGCCATTCTCTTCGAAGAAGGCGAGGCCATTCTCAGCCGATTTCCCCTGCGCGACGTGAGGTTCACGGAACTGCGGCCACGCGAAGCGCCTTTCCAGCACCGCGTGGCCGTGAGCGCGGTCGTGGACACGGCGTTGGGGCCGCTGCGCGTCGTCAGCGCGCACCTGGCCAATCAGAACCCAACGGTCAACCAGGCGCAGGCAGCCAGCCTGGCGCAGTTTGTCGCCGCCCAGCCAGGGCCGACCATCATTAGCGGCGACTTCAACGCCGCCGCGGACAGCGCCGCGATTCGCGCTCTGCAGCCTGCCTGGGTGGACAGCTTCGCCGCGGTGCGGCCCGACGACCCCGGCTTGACCTGCTGCGTGGATGACCTGACCGCGCCGCCGGACGAACCGTTGGAGGAGCGCATTGATTACCTCTTTCTATCGCCGGGGCCAGCCTCCGCCTGGCGCGTGCGCGCCAGCCAACGCCTCTTCACCGCGCCCCAACTCACCCCCGCGGGTCGCATCTGGGCGTCCGATCACATCGGACTATGGCTGGTGCTCGAATCGTTGCCGAAGTAATGGATTGATATTAAGAGGATATGATGAACCGACCATCGCTGACTACCTGGCGCCGACTTGCGACCATCCTGGTCGTGCTGCTGATCAGCGCCGCGGCGCTTGGGCTGCGGCTGCGCGCAACGCAACTGCTTCCGATTGACTATGACGAGGATGACTACCTCGGCGCGGCCCAGCGCTATGCCCAGTTCTTGGCCGCGGGCGATGTGCGGGGTCTGGTGGACTATGCCTACAACTACGAACATCCCCCGCTGACCAAACTGCTGTACGGCGCGGCGATTCTGCCGCTGCCGCCGGCGCCGCTCTTGCCTGAGCGGCCCTCGACCGACCCGCCCGCCAAGTCGCTGCCGCAGCCCCATTTTCGCATCGCCCGCACGGTGTCGGCCGTGCTGGGCGCGCTGGAGGTGCTGGCGCTGACGATACTGCAGCCGTTGGCCGGGCTGCTGCTTGCTGTCCATACCTGGACGATCAAGTACACCAGCCAGGTGATGCTGGAACCGCTGCCATCGCTGACCAGCCTGCTGACCGTGCTGTTCTATATCAACTCCCGTCGCAGCCGCAGCTCTGGTAGAATCCGGGCGGCGACAGGCTGGTCCATCCTCTCCGCTGTGGCGTTGGGCTTGACGGCCGCGTCGAAGTACACCTACTGCATCGTGGCGCTGGCGATCGCGGCCGATGCCGTTTGGCTGGCGCTCGCTGCCAGATCGCTGCGTGACGATGCCGCTGCCAGGACGCTGCGTGACGATGCAGGTGCATTGGATCACCCACTGCGCGCCGCCATCTTCGAGCTGCTCCTGTGGGGCTTGATTGCGCTCGCCATCTTCTTTGCGGCCAACCCACGCCTGTGGTCGGACCCATTCGGCCGCCTGGCGCAATCGCTGCGCTACCACGGCGAGTACGCGCAAAGCGCCCACGTGCAGCAGTACAACTTCCCCTTCTGGCAGCCGTTGGTCTACCTGCTCGGACCGGTGCCCTGGCACCCAGGCGTCTTCGTCGTCATGCTCGACACCTTCATCACGGTCCTGGCCGGCCTGGGGCTGGGCCGGCTGTGGCGGGAATACCGGGTCTGCGCGTTGTGGCTGGCGATCGGGCTGGGGTTTCTGCTGGTCTGGCCCACGAAGTGGCCGCAGTACATCCTGACGATCACTGCGCCGCTCTCGTTGGCGGCTGGACTGGGTTTTCGGGCCGCACTCTGGGAGCCGCTGCTCCGTTCAGTGCAGCGCCGCCGGGCGGATGGCAGGACGGCTGCCGCGGCGCGGCACGCGGCGGCAGCCCAGCGCGTGGCCCGCCGCGATGCCAGGCGCGCCATACCCTGGCTCACGCCGGGGATCATCGCGCTGAGCCTGCTTGCGCTATTTCCTCTCATCTACCAGGCGGCCGTGGCGCTGACCGACTTCAACGCCATCTCGATCCGGGACGGGATTCAGGGCGGCGTGTGGCGTGCGGTGTGGCAGGGACTGACAGGGCAGGCGCAGCCGGTGGCGGTGGGCATCTTCGAGAGCGTGACGCGGACCAAGGAGGTGCATTGGGCCGGACCCAGCGTGCTTATTCAACTTCTGGGAGGCGCTGAGCCAGACCTGCTGGCCTTCAACCTCCTGTGGGCGGCCCTCTCCGTGTCGCTGCAGGCCGTGTTGGGGGTGGCCGCGGCGTTGATGCTTCATCGGCGCGGCGTGCGTGGGCGCAATGTCTGGCGGACGATCTTCATCCTGCCCTGGGCCATCCCGGAATTTGTCGGCGCGCTGATCTGGCTGCGCATTCTTGAGCCGGGCTTCGGCTGGCTGGCGTTGGCGCAGGGCATTCCCGCGGATGCACTGCGTGCGCAAGCGGTCGCCGGCCCGAACGCGACCCTGGTGCAGCTGCTCGTGGCTGCCACCTGGTACGGCTTCCCCCTGATCATGCTGGCCGCTACGGCTTCCTTGAAACTGACGCCAGACGAGGTCTACGATGCGGCCGCGATGGACGGCGCCGTCGGCTGGCAGCGCTTCCGTTGGATTACGTGGCCGCTGATGCTGCCGCTCCTGGCGCCTGCGCTCTTCGTGCGCGGCATTTTCGCCTTCAACCAGTTCTACCTGTTCTACACGATGCGCGTGGAGCCGCCCACCATCACGCTGGCGACGGCGTCGTACTACTTGTTCACGCCCACCGGCTACTTCGGCGGCCAGTTTGCCGTCTCGGCGGCGATCAACATTTTCACGGTGCTGGTGCTGCTGGGGCTGATCCTGTGGCTGGCCCGACTGACGCGCGGCGAAGCGACGGAGGAGGTGACTTATGCATAGGTTGACCAGGTGGCAGCAGACGCGATATCAGGCCGGACTGACCCTGATTGCCCTGTTCGTGCTGATCCCGCTGTGGGGCATCGTCTACCTGGCGTTCGACGGCGGAGTCAAAGGCTGGCCCACGACGTTCCGGGTTTGGCCGGAGCAATTCACCCTGGCCGTGTTTGCACGGATGTGGGAGAAGCCGGCGCAGGGCATGCCCTTCCTGGCGCTGCTGCGCAACAGCCTGATCGTGTCGGCCGGCGCGGCGCTGGCATCGGTTGCCCTGGGCGCCAGCATGGCATATGCGTTCGCCCGCTATCGCTTCCCTGGCCGGCGCTGGGGGCTGTTCGGGCTGCTGCTCGGTGTGCTGCTGCCTCCGGTGGCCCTGATGGTGCCGCTCTACCTGCTGCTCTCCGCCATGGGCATCCGCACGACCCTCTTCGGGCTGACCGTGGTCTACACCTCGTTCGCCATGCCGTTTTGTATCTGGAACATGCGCGCCGCGTTTCAGGCGGTCGCGCTCGAGCTGGAGGAATCGGCTTTCCTGGACGGCGCCTCGCCGTGGACTGCGTTCTGGCGCATCACCCTGCCGTTGGCCTTGCCGGCCATCGCGGTTGCCGGGCTGATCGCCTTCCTGATTGGCTATTCGGAGTTCGCCATGGGCTGGCTCTTCGTGGACAAAGCGCAAAATGTGACGTTGGCAATGGCGATCTCCGGCATGATCCAGTCGTCTTACCTCGATTCGTGGGCCAACCTGGCGGCGTTGGCGCTCATGATGAGCCTGCCGGTCGTCGTCATTTTCCTCGGCGCGCAGCGCTATCTGATTGACCGGCTGCTGCTTGGCCCCGTGGAGAGTTGAATGGCTCTGGAATTCTGCGCGAGAGACTTGTTGATCTCCTGCAACCCTGGTACAATGACAACTCCAAAAGCCGGATGGTTCAAGGCCCCTCTCGCTTGCTGGCCTGTTTCACTCCAGACTGCTGATGTCAAACTCACTGATCGGATTTTGTGAACCATGCCGATCGTTGATTCCAGGTAACTATTCAGGCGGCGCGCCGTGGCAAGCGAGCGATTGAAATCGCGCCTGATGGGCGTTCCGCCAGGCGTCCACCTGAGTGGACGCGGCGCCGGTCGGCTCCGGCCGACCTGGCGGCGGCACGCCCTTGCGGCCCGAATTCATTCGGCGGCTGCAGTCGGCGCAGGATGCCTGAATAGTTACGACAGACCGAAGTTATCTTTCGCCGAAGGGCACATTATGTCCAACTATCGAATTCGCCACAGCGCACTCATCCTGTTGATTCTCATGTTGCTTCCACTGCTGGCCGCGTGCAATGAGGAGCCGCCTGACACGCCGACTGCTGCCGTCACGCCGTCGCCCACCGCGCGGGCGCGGCCGGGCACGAAGACACCCCTGCCGCCGGTCAAACCCAGCTATTCCAGTCCTGACCTGGCCTTTAGTCTGGATTATCCAAGCGATTGGCGCGTGTCCGACAAAAACGCCAGCAGCGATGGTGTGCTCTTCTACGTGGGCGACCGCGAGACCTCGCTGTGGGTGCAGCGCCAGGAATTCGGCGGCGCCGCCGACGCGGCCAATCGCGCCGGCATCGCTTATCTCAAAGGCGTGAACTCACGACCAGGCATCAGCCAGGTTGTGTATCAGAATGAGCCCACCGTCTATCGCGCCGGCGGCCTCGATGGCCTGCGGCTGGACTACAGCTACGTCGCCCGCAATAAGACGCCGCAGCAGGGCGTCTTTATTGCCGTGACGACCGCTGAAGGCCACACCTACCTTCTGAACTTCGAGGCGCCGCAGGCTGTCTACCCCAGCGACGTCAGTATTTTCACGGCGATGCTGCAGACCCTGCGCATCAGCGGCGTTGCCGTGGATCCCGCGAACCCTGTCAGCAAACCGCCAACGGATCGCAGCGCGGAGGCCGAATGGCTCATCATGCTCTACGTGGACGCCGATGACAACATCCTCGAACGCGACATGATGGTTGATCTCAACGAGGTCGAACGCGTTGGTTCCAGCGACCAGGTGCACATTGTGGCCCAGGTGGATCGCTACAAGGGGGCGTTCAGCGGCATGGGCAACTGGACGTCCACCAAGCGCTTCTACATCACCAAAGACGACGACCTGGGCAAGCTCAGTTCGCCAGAACTGGCCGACCTGGGGGAACTGAATATGGCGGACGGCCAGACGCTCAGCGACTTCATCACCTGGGCCGTGGTCAACTACCCGGCGCGCAAACACGCGTTGATCCTGTCCGACCATGGCTCGGGTTGGCCGGGCGGTTTCAGCGATCCGGCGCCGGGCGGCCAGGGGCGGGACAAGTTGGCGCTGGCAGAAGAGATGGATGACAATCTGTGGCTGATGGAGCTGGACACGGCGCTTGGCGCTGCGCGCCAGAAAACCGGCCTGGACAAATTCGAATTGATCGGATTCGACGCCTGCCTGATGGGCATGTTGGAGGTCTACACCACGCTGACTCCCCATGCCCGCTATGCCGTGGCTTCGGAGGAAGTGGAACCGGCGTTGGGGTGGGCGTACGCCGGCTTTCTCAGCCAGTTGAGCGCCAACCCGGCGATGAATGGCGCAGACTTGGGGCGCGCCATCGTCAACAGCTACATCGCGCAGGATCAACGAATCCTTGATGCCACCGCGCGACGCCAGCTGCTCAAAGAAAATGACATGGACGAGAGCCTGGATTCGCCCAGCGTGGTCAAAGAGTTCAGCGTGGATGTCACCCTGGCCGCGGTTGACCTGAACGCCGTCCCTACGCTGAACCAAGCCGTGAATCGCCTCAGCACGCAGCTGGCGGGCCTGGAGCGCAGCAAGATCACCGGCGCCCGCGCCAACGCGCAGAGCTTTGAGAACGCTTTTGACGATAGCGCCTCGTCTCCGTACATTGACCTGGGACACTTCGTGAAATTGCTGCGCTCGCAGAGCGGCAGCGCAGCGGTCAAGCAGGCGGCGGACGCCGTGCTGGCCGCGATGGGGCAAGTCGTTGTCGCCCAACGCCACGGGCCAGAGCGCCCCGGCGCGACTGGCATCTCGATCTATTTCCCCAGCCGCACGCTCTTCCGCACCCAAGACAATTGGCAGTACACGCGCATTGCCAGCCGTTTTGCGCAGGTTTCTGGTTGGGACGATTTCCTGGCTGCGCATTATGGCAGCCGGCGCAGCGATGCCGCGCCCAAGCGCACCGTCACCCGGTTCGCGACGCTGAGCAAGCCGATCCAGATCGAACCTCTGCGTTTGTCCGCCACCACGGCCGCCGCCGGCCGGCCCGTCAATCTACAAACGACGATCAGCGGCCGGAACCTGGGCTTTGTCTACCACTTCATCGGTCGCACGCTGCCGGAGGAGCAAGCCATTCTGATCGAAGACATGGACTATGTCATGGCTGATGATACGCAGGAGATTGACGGCGTTGCCTATCCAGCCTGGCCGGCAGAGGATGTGGCGGTGGACCTGGACTGGGAACCGACGCTGTTCAGTATCAGCGATGGCGTCACCACAACGCCGGCGCTCTTGATGCCAGCAGCCTATGGCGATACCCCGACCTACACCGTGGAAGGCATCTACCGCTTTGCCGATGGCAGCTCAGAGCGTTTCGCGCGCATTTCTTTTCGCGACGGACGCCTGACGCAGGTGCTCGGCTATCCGCGGCTGAGCAACCTGGGCGCGCCGCGCGCTATCACCCCCGCGCCTGGCGATACGTTCACCGTGCTGCAGCAAATGCGCAAGGTGGGCAGCGCGGCCATGGATCCGCTCGATGCCGTCAGCGAGCAGGGCGCTGCCTTCACGCGTGAAGGGGGCACCCTCACCTTTGGCGACACAGCCTGGACAGTCGTCGAAAGGCCCGCGGCGGCGGGCAGTTATGTCATTGGCGTGATTGCCGACGACCTGGATGGTCAACGCAGCGCACAGTTTGATACCGTCTTTGTGGAAAATGCGCAGGCCGTGGCCGTGAATGGTTTCAAACCCTACACCAACTCCGCCCTTGCCATCGCCCTGCTCTACCCCGCCGCCTGGAGTGTGGAAGAGGACGCGGCCAACGACATGGTGTCGTTTACCGACGACAAGAACGGCGCGTTGGTGCTCGTCGTGCGCGACAGCTACCCCGACGCCGACAGCGCAGACGCCGCCAACGCCCAGGGGCTGACCGACGCGCTGGCTTTGTTCACGGCCGACAGCGAACTGAAGAACGTGGTTGTCGCGCCGCAAGCAGAATCGGTGCTGCTGGGCGCGTACCCGGCCATGCAGCGCGGCGTCACGTTCACCCTGGATGGCGAGCCGCTGCAGGCGCTGGCGGTGGTCTCGTCGCCGACGCGCAATGCCACCTTCACCGTTCTTTTGCTGAGCGCGGCGACCGATTTCCCGACCATGCAGACCACCTTCCAGCCCCTGCTTGCCAGCTTCGACATCATGCTGACAGGCCTCAACAAGGAGCCGCTGGGATCGCCTGCGCCCAACATCCAGCGCGTCCTGTGGCAAGACACTTTCAACGCGGATGACAGCGGCCTCACCGAGGACAGCGGCGATTGGGGCGCGGCCGGCTATTCGGCGGCGGGTCAATATGCCGTCAGCTTGAACCCCTACGGCGGCCCGCTGTATGACTACTATGCCGACGAAAGCCTACCCGCCCGCTTCGTGCTCCAAGCCGCGACCAGCTTCAGCGGCGCGGAGAACAACGGCTATGGCCTGATCTTCCAGGTCACTGACAGCGAGCAGTTCTACAGCTTCCAGATCTCGGGCGATGGCTTCTTTGGCGTGGATCGTATTGATGACGCGGAAACCGTGACCACCTTGATAGACTGGACGCCGTCGGATTTGATCATGACAGCCGAAAAGGCCATCAACACGCTGACCGTGGCCGGCGATGGCGGCGCGTATCGCCTGTACATCAATGGCCGACAAGTGGCCAGCTTCAACGACGACCGTTATCAAGGCGGCTCCTTTGGGCTGATTGCCGATAATTACGATGAGGAGGCTCCGGCCGGCTTCACCTTCGATGAACTCACCCTGGGCGCGCCTTGACCCCAAAACGCATCAACAGGACCGACTAGACCGGTCGAAACTGTCATGCCCACGATCTTGAACCTTGCGCCGGCCGCGGCTGGCAAGACGACGTATGCGCTGAACCTTGCCCGCCAGGCTGCGCAGGGCCTGGCGGGTGTCCCGCGCGTGGTGGTTGCCACGCGCCTGCAAGCGGCCGCCGCGCACCAGCGGCTGGCCGCGGCGGGCGGCGCGCTGGGTGTGCGGATTTTGACCTTCGACGACCTCTACACCGAGTGTCTCGCTGCGGCCGGCGAGGTCTACACCGAGCTGAGCGAACCAGTGCAGTATCGCCTGCTGCGCGCCATTGTGGATTCGTTATCGCTGCGTCACTACGCGTCGTTGACCGGCCGCCCTGGTTTCATCCAGGCTTTGCAGCGCCTGATCGGTGAATTGAAGGCCGCGCAGATCTACCCCGAGCATTTTGCCGCCAGCGTGCAGCAGATGGGCGATGAGGCGAGGCTGCAGGAACTGGCAGCCATCTACCTGGCCTATCAGCAGCGCCTGCAAGACAACGGCTGGGCGGACCGCGCCGGCTTGGGGTGGTTGAGCGTGGAAGCATTGGCGCAGCGCGCGCCCCACGTCGGCCGCGACTGGCCGCTGCTGGCGGTGGACGGTTTCGACGATTTCACCCCCATCCAGGCTGCCTTGCTCGAGCTGCTGGCCGCACGCGTAGGCGAGATGCTGATCACGCTCACCGGCAGCGTGGACGGCAACCGTCGCCCGCTGGTTCATCGCCGCTTTGCGCGCACGCGGCAGATCCTCAGCGCCGCGTTGGGCGTGCAGGCCACGGCCATGCCCACGGCAGTCCACCGAGCGGCCCCACGCCTGGCCTACCTGGAAGCGAACCTCTGGCGGGGCCAGGTCAGCGCGCCGCCGGCCGCGCCCCCGGTGGATCATGCTGGCGTTGGCCCGTTCTTGGCCGCCGCCGACCTCACGCTGATCGAGGCGCCCGACCGCACGGCCGAAGTGCGCGCGGCGCTGCGCTGGCTGAAGGCGCGCCTGCTGCTGGATGGTCGCCAGCCAGGCGAACTGGCGCTGCTCATGCGCAACGTAACGCCCTACCGCGCAGCGATCGAGCAGGTTGCCGCTGAATTTGGCCTGCCGCTCCGCCTCGTGGATGGCCTGCCCCTCGTGTTGAACCCGTTGATTGCGGCCCTGCTCGACCTGCTGCGCCTTGCCCTGCCCGGCCCGGATCAACGGCCAGCCCTGCCGCGGCGCCTGGTGATCGAGGCCTGGCGCAGCCCGTATTTCGATTGGCGCGTGCTGGCGCCGGAGGGCATCGGCCCCACGGACGCTGACCGCCTGGATGCGGCTGCGCGCCAGGGACGCGTCATCTCTGGCCTGGCCCAGTGGGAAGAGGCGTTGGCGCTTTTATGCACGCGCGCCGCTGGCGCGGCTGAGGCCGACTCTACGTTCTCCACCCGGCAATCTGCCAGCTTCGATGTGGACGAGACGCCCCAGCCGGCGGCCGCACCCGCGGCTGAGGCCGCGCGCAGGCTGCATGCTCTTTTTCGGCGCTTCGTTGATTTCCTGACGCCGCCCGCCGGGGAACAGCCGCGGCGCGTCTTTGTCGGCTGGTTGGAAAGTTTGATTGGCGACGATCCCCAGCCGGCGCCCGATGGCGACGCCAGCCAGCCAGGGCAGCCCGATTCCTTGCAGATGGCGGCCCAGGCGCGTCGTGCGCCGCCGTCCATCGCCGGGCAAGACGTGGCGGCCCTGGTGTGCCTCAAGGATGTCTTGCGTGGGTTGGTATGGGCCGAGGAAGCGGTCGCCAGTCCACCCGTGGACTTCGAGGACTTTGTGGCCGACCTGAGCGGCGCCATCGAAGCCGCGGCCTATCATCCACCCCAAGCGGCCCCCGGCCATGACATCATCGTCGCCAATGTCATCCAGGCGCGCGGCCTCTCCTTCCATGCCGTCGCGGTGCTGGGACTGGCCGAAGGCGAGTTTCCGGCCAGCCTGCATGAAGACGCCTTTCTGCGCGAAACCGATCGTGCGCGCCTCCGCCAGGACTTCGGCGAGCTCAGTCGAGCCGTCGGCTTGTCGCTGCCTTCAACCCTGGACAGCGCAGAAGTCGAGTTCTTCTACGAGACCATCACGCGGCCGACCGCGCAGCTGCTCCTCACGCGCCCGCGCCTGGCCGACAATGGCGCGCTTTGGCAGGCATCGCCTTTCTGGGAGGAGCTGAGGCGGCTTGTACCGGTGACGCCCGTCGGCTTGACCAGCGAAAGCCTGCCTTCGCCGACGGAAGCTGCATCTTGGCCGGAGTTGATTGAAACCCTGGCCGCACAACCCGGCCTGACCACGGCGCGCGCGTGGGCGCAGCAGGCTGACCCCGCACGCTGGCTGGCGCTGACCACAGCCGCTGAGGTCTTCCAGGCGCGCAGCGGCGACGGCCAGCATCTGTATGATGGCGACCTGTCCGCCGCGGCAGCTGCGTGCGCGCAACGCTTCGGCCCGACTTTCACTTGGAGCGCGAGCCGCCTGGAAACCTACCGCAGCTGCCCACTCTTCTTTTTCTTCGCCAGCGTCCTGCGTCTGGAGCCGCGCCGCCAACCGGTCGCTGGCCCAGACACCTCACAGCTGGGCAACATCTACCATCGCATCTTCGAACTGGTGTATCAGGCCGCCAGCGACCCTGGCGATCACGTATCGGCGCTGGCGGCCTTGCCAGGGGTAGCCCGCCCGGTGCTTGACGCCGCCCCTGGCCGTGAGGGTTTCCGGGTGACGGCGTGGTGGGCGCAGACGCGGGCCGAAATCGAGGAGGATGTGCGTCGTTCTCTGCTGGGCCTGGCCGAGCTGCGCGGGGACTGGCAGCCCATCGCTTTCGAGCAGCGCTTCTTCGACGCGCAAACCCTGGAAGTCACAGTCGCCGGCGACAGCTTCCGGTTGCACGGCGTCATTGACCGGATTGACCGCGCACCCGACGGCCGCCTGCGCGTGATTGATTACAAAACGGGCGGGCCGAGCAGCTTCAAACGCCAGGCCGTGGAGGCGGGCAAAAAACTGCAGCTGCCGCTCTACGCCTTGGCGGCGCGCGACGCATTGCATTTGGGGCAGCCGGCGGACGGCTTCTACTGGCATGTGCGCCAGGCGCAGCCGAGCGATTTCACGCTGCAAGGCAGCACAGGCGGCCCCGCCGCCGCGATGCAGCGTGCGGCCGCTTTCGCCTGGGAGGCCGTGCAGGGAATTCGCGCCGGCCGCTTCGCGCCCACCCCGCCAGCAGACGGTTGCCCCGACTATTGCCCGGCCGCAGCTTTCTGCTGGCGCTATCGGCCGCGTTACGTGGGCCAAAAGCCATGACAACGACCCTGTTGCCCCATCCCATTGTCGCGCAGATGCACCCAAGCGCGGAGCAAGAACCGCCCATCTTCGCCTCTGGCGCAGACGTGGTTGTAACCGCCGGCGCGGGCGCGGGGAAGACCCGCACGCTCGTCGGGCGCTACCTGGCCTTGCTGGCGGCCGGCGTCAACCTGCGCGCGGTGATCGCCATCACCTTCACGGTCAAAGCCGCGCGCGAGATGCGCAATCGGGTGCGCAATGAGATGCGCCGCTACCTGGAACAGCCTGATTTGCCCGAGGTGGAGCGTGAGCGTTGGCAGGCGCTCTACAGTGAACTGGACGCCGCGCGCATCAGCACGATCCACAGCCTGTGCGCCGACATCCTGGCCGCGCATCCCGCCGAAGCCCAGGTTGACCCGCGTATTACTGTGCTGGACGAAGGGCGCGCCGCGCTCTTGCGCGCCCAGGTTCTCGATGAAACCCTGGCCTGGGCCGCCGACGAGCCGTCCGCCAGCGCCTTGTTCGTCACCCTGGGCGAGCGATCATTGCGCGCGGCGCTCAGCGATCTGCTCGGCCGCCGTCTTGACACAGAAACCGTGTTTGCGCGCCTGCCTGCGGACATCCTGGCGCATTGGCGCGACACAGGCCCTGAGCTGACCACGGCGGACGCGGCGCTGGCGCCCGTGGCGATGGCGCTGCAGCGGCTGTTCGCCTGGGCCTCCGCCCGCTATGCCGCGCGCAAGCAGGCGCAAAACGTGCTTGACTTCGATGATCTGGAAGCGGGCGCGCTGGCGCTGCTCACCGCGCATCCATCCGTGCGCGCCCGTTGGCAGGCCGACATCCAGGCGCTGTTGGTGGACGAGTTCCAGGACACCAACGCGCGGCAGCGCGCGCTGCTCCGCCTGCTCAACGAACCAGGCGGCAAGCTCTTCATCGTGGGCGACGCCAAGCAGTCTATTTACCGCTTTCGCGGCGCAGACGTGACGGTCTTTCGCGCCGAGCGCCAGCAGATTGCCCAGGACGGCCTGGCTTTCAGCCTGCGCACTTCGTATCGGGCGCACGCCGACCTGGTGACCGGCCTGAATGACCTGCTGCGCCCTGTGCTCGGCGTGCAGGCGGCTGCGTCGCGGCCCTGGGTTGAGCCGTTCGAGGCCATCGCGCCGGCGCGCGCGCAGCCTGGCCCTGGCTTTCAGCCGCCCTACATCGAGCTGCATCTCACCGTCGGTACGAAACAGGATGCGCTTGGCCGCGCGGCCGACGCCCTGGCAGCCTATCTGCGCGAGTTGGTGGCGGCATGCAGCATCCACAACGAACGTGAGGCGCAGGTCACGCCGCTGACCTACGGCGATATCGCCATCCTCTGTCGCGCTTCCAATTCGTTTGCGGCCTATGAAGAAGCCCTGGCGCGCGCCGGCATTCCCTACGTCACCGTCGCCGGGGGCGGCTTCTATGATCGGCCCGAAATTCGCGATCTACTCAACGCGCTGGCCGCGCTGGCTGATCCAACGGATGACCTGGCCCTGGTTGGCCTCCTGCGCTCGCCCATCGCAGGCCTCACAGACGCCGCGCTGTATCGTCTGAGCGAGGCGCCCGCGGAGAATTGGTGGCTGCGTCTGCAGCAGCATGGCGCCATCCTGTCGGGCGCCGATGGCGCGCGCGTGCCCCGCATCGTGCGCCTGATTCGCGATCTGCACGACCAGGTTGGCCGCGTGACTGTTGCGGATTTGCTCAAAGCCCTGCTCGATGCTACGGACTACCGCGCCGCGCTGCGCCTGGCCGGCGATGCACGGGGCGCGCGCAACGTCTCCAAGCTGTTGGCTGATGCGCAGGCGAGCGGCCTGGTGAGCATTAGCGATTTTCTGGACACCGTTAACCTGTTGAAGGACAGCGGGGTGCGCGAGGGCGAGGCGCGCACCGTCAGCGAAGGCGCGGTTCAAATCATGAGTGTACACGCGGCCAAGGGCTTGGAGTTCCCGGTGGTGGTCATCGGCGATATCAACTACGCCTCACGCAGCCATGATCGCCTGCTTCTGCATCCCACGTTGGGCCTCGCGCTGCCGATCGCGGATGCGCAGGGGGTCGAACCGGCCATCCATGCGGCGGCCGCGGCCTGGGAAGCTGATCAGGACGAGGCTGAGTCGGCGCGGCTGCTGTACGTGGCGGCCACGCGGGCGCAGGAAAAGCTGATCATCAGCGGCTGCGTGCGCTTGAAGAAGGATCAGACCCTGGGATGGGTCAACGGCTGGCTGAAGCTCATCGCCGGGCCAGCCGCGACCAACCTGGCGAATCAGCGCCTTATGCACCAAGAGACAGGCGACCGGCGCCACGAGCTGCCGTTGCGCGTGGGGGCGGCGACGCCTGTGGCGTGCGTGGTGTACGAACCATTGTACGCGCCGCGCCAACCCCTTGCTGCGCCTGCGGCCGAGACTCTGCCGACTGCGACTGACCTGGCCGCGCCCCTTTTGTTGGCGCCGCTGCCGCGGGTCGCCGGCTGGGAACCAGACACGGCGCGTCGCGTGTGGCGCGTCGCGCCGCCGGCCGCGCGTCCGTATGCGCCCGCGTGGGTCATCGGCTCGCTCGTGCACGAAGCCCTGGCCGCGTGGCGTTTCCCTGACGCTGATTTCCCGCGCTGGGCGGCCGCCCGCAGCCGCAGCTACGGCCTGACTGCCGGTCGCCAGGTAGAACACGCCATCAGCGAGAGCGTACGCCTGCTGCACCGATTTGCGGCGCATCCGCTGTATCAAGAAATGGATCGCGCGACGCAGCGCCTGCACGAGGCGCCCTACAGCATGATCGTGGATGGGCGCGCGGACGAGGGCGTCATAGATGCCTTGTTTCGGCAGGGCGAGCAGTGGACGATCGTGGAGTTCAAGACGGATGCTGTGTCAAATGCGACGGCTGTGGCTGCGCACCTGCAGCACAGCGGTTACCTGGAACAGGCTGGCCGCTATGCGGCGGCCGTGGAGCGACTGCTGGGTCAAACGCCGCGCGTGCTCTTCTGCTGGCTCAACGTGGCCGGGCGCATCGTGATCACAGAAATTCCATCGT